>Ga0209700_100306_pt1 | contig 87199 bp, 30 predicted proteins | sample SiratroredBW_FD_187528 | JGI IMG/M metagenome (GOLD analysis project Ga0209700, IMG submission 187528) | Root nodule microbial communities of legume samples collected from California, USA - Siratro red BW (SPAdes) (version 2) | ecosystem: Host-associated > Plants > Roots > Nodule | place: USA... | reverse complement strand
ATATATAAATAAATGAAGGAAATATTTAGATACTCCAACCTCTGTACAAGGATCTAAATAATGTACAAATGAAATTTAAAAACACACAACACTTGAAGCTTCCTATCAAAACATATAGCTTAGGATTCGCATTTCTAACTTTACCATAATTTACATAATTTACAAGTCCTAACTTCACATATTTTGAAAGACCTGTTCCTCATTTGTTATTTACTTTTCTTTACTTGTTTTGCATCTTTGTTAATAAGTGCTTCACAAAACTATTATTACACTTGCACTAGTATGGTCAATATGCAAGTCAATTCATTTGCACTTACTACTTTTTTATCATAATATTGTGGTATTAGTCTTTTAATGTCTTTTCTTAAATATGTTCATCAGTTTTGCTCAATCTGCTGTATTTAGTCTTGATTCTCCCATAATGTGCGAGCACAAACATGATGGTTTGGTACTTGTCTTTCCAATACTAGACATATACTACATCAAAGAATTATAGACTTTGTTCTAGACTTTGTATAGTTTGAGAAACATTAATATCATCTAAACTCAACTTTCAAATCCAATACGATGAAACATGTAAAAATATCAATAGTGTCACTATATCAATGGGCAAAAGGATTTGATCCTTTATTATCAACATACAAGAGGTCAGGTTATACCAGTATTATCATTTTACCTTTCTCTAAATGTCATCTCTCTCTTTTTATTGTATTTATTCTTGGATAAAAATAAAGAAAAACCCCTACATTTTGTCTTTGAACATGTTGTTCTAACTTAACTATCAATGGTTGCTAGATTGGATGACGTCTTCTTCTTAACTGATAAGTTTATGCATCTTGAACATTATTATATTCCTCTCAGTTGTAGTTTTATATTCCCCTATTCTCCCCTAATTACTAAACATATTTAAAATTTTGTCAATATTTAATTACGTCAGAATCACTATCACTACATGTGAGTGTTTACTAACTAAGAATTATGCCTTCACAATTCCTTATTGTCCATATTTGAAATACTAAACTTATTACATGTTAATTGCCTTCCAATTTTTATGTCCCGTCACTTTTTATGTAGAGATAGTTATCAAAACTATTTCTGCATAATCTGTATGCAATCAAATTTGATTAAAATGCCAATCAAAATATGTGAACTTGTTTGTTATTCAAACCCATACCTTTATTTGTGCTATTGTAAACACTTTTTTCTACATCAACCTTCCCTTTCTTAAATACTATGGTGTTTCTTTAATTCCATATATTCTATACGAGTATTATCTATACACATCTCCACACTTTATTCTCCTCCCTATTAAGTTTAACCACATGAAATTATTAGAAGTGTTATTTTGCTTAGTAATGTAATATGATGCACTTGACTAGTTAAAGCACACGTTCCAAACACGACTTGCAGTTTTAAATAAAAAATACATGACTCTTCCTTTAATCCACACATTACACATAAATAATTTTCCAATGTAGCCCTTATTTCATATAGATTATCTTTAGTGGCCACTTTGTTTAAAATTACTCACCATAAAAAATATTATGTCATTCGTAAAGTCTTAACTTTCCAAAATATATTTTACATATCAACATCATCCCTTATCTCCGTTACAATTTTACAACTTTTTATATATCAATTGGATGGTGTACTTGTATTTCACTATCACTCCATATTCAAGTATTCTTTCTATTAATATTTCAATAATTTTCTTATTAATTTCTACATCAATATATCAATTTAGAGTCTTTTCTGTATGAAATAGTCCTCCTTCACTCAAGGTGTCATTTCTACTTATCTTGCTCCAAATTATTTATATTTGTTTTTTAAGTTTTATTTAAATTTTATGTGTCATTTAAATTTTTCTTGATATACTCTCACACCTATAACATTAACTTTGATGAGTAGCGATCGACCTCAGGCAATTGGTCTTGGGACAATCAACCTTGGAGAAGTTGGCCTTGAGAAAATCGATCACATTATGATGATTGATCTTGGGAAGATTAGTCTTGAGGACTACTCAATGGTATAATTGATAATAGGGAGATCAGATTTAAGAATATTAACCTTGAAAATATCATCTACATTATGATGATCGGGTTTGGAGAACTTAACACTGAAAGAGATCGAGCTTGAGGCAATCAACCTTGGAACGATTGGTCTAGCGACGATAGTTCTCAAGGAGAGAAGATAGAAATAAAAGTTGTCAGATTTTATACAGCCACTTTCTGTTTCTATTTAATACATTCTTTATTGTTGATAAAAATAATAGTAAATGATATTTTTAATAAATCCAAAAAACACTTTAATATTTTCTTATAAACTTTTATTCTGAATTAAATATTGTAAAATCGGTCTATAAAGGAAAATAAAAGCATCACTCAAATACTTATACGAGTTTATCTTTAGTGAATAGGTGAGACTTGTATTTTCTTTCCTTAATACTTGTTGCATTAGCTAAGTAAAAAGTGAAAAAATTATTTAAATAATGACGTAAGCATAATGTTATGCATTTTGAGTATTTAAAAAAAAGTCTTATATTACTTAGTTTTTTCACCTTTTAATGGTTTACACATTAAAATTCTTCATATAATCTTCAAATTGTATAATAATGATTAATCTATATGAATTTGTGGTCTCATGGTCATGTTATCAGTCAATTTTTACTGTACCTAATGGATCAAATATTTTGAAATCAACTTCTTAATTCATCTTCCTTGCTGATGTTCATTCCATTATCAAACCTATAATTTGTGATCGTAGGATGACATGTCGCCTCCATAGGTGCATGTATAGCACAATGCATCAATTCTTCTTTGACCTTCAAATGTGATCGTACCAAAACCCACCACGTTTGTTTTTATGCATAATTAGTATAGAATCCAATCCTATAAAAAATCAAACATCTAATTATGTTTGAGTATTGTCGGCATTTACAGAAGTTTTAATTTTACAAGATATTTTCCCACTTGTTAATTCAATGGTTAGAATTGGATACATCTTATTTGTGCATATAACTTAAACATTAGTATTATTAACGAAAATTTCTCATTTAAAAAAAATGATGGATAGAAATGTTATGCTCATTCACTTATACGAATAATGAATGGATAATCCCAACTAAGGAAGATCTGGGTTCTATCGTGAAAGGCCACGTTTTGACGAAAAGATAGATACCTTCATGACTAGGTAATGTATTTGGAATTAACTTTAGAAAAATGTGTGAAATAAAATGAGAAAGATGAAGAAGTTGTGGGAGCACGATGATCATAGATTGGGAAACGGAATATACAAATGTGTTTATATTGCCGTCGAAAGTGGAGGTGAAAAAACTTAAGAGGTGCAGAGGTGGTTGGGGCATTCCAATAATGATGTTTTCCATGAAGGAATTGGTTCAATAATGTTAATTTGTTTACATAGTTCATACCCCTTTTGGAAGGTGGAAATGCTCATTGTGCCACTTGCGATTTAGCACAAACATATATACTTAGTTTATAGGTTGACCTGCATGCTTGTGCAATCTGGGTCCGCATGTTGTCCACTCAACTCAATATTCTTTCGTCTCAACAATTTCACTTTGCATCGCACAAAACCAACAAAACTCTATCTTTATATATAAACTCGTGATTAAACTACTAGTGTACAGCCAAATAATATACGGTTTAGGTCGATCAATTGGCGGTCATGACCTTCTGGTATCTAGACAATACTAGATATTGCGATGTCAACTTACTCCACAATTACTGACAATAACAGTCTGTAAAAAGTTCATGTTGAAAAACCTCGACCAATAGGTTTTGACTTTTATAAATACAACCTATATAGTTTTAATCTGACATCCATATACTGACTTTGACATCAGAACGCCTTTTGTAAATGTTCTATCAATCTTATTAGAGAAAGATTGTGATCGTAGTGGACACCAGTAACTATTTTCAAGACCAAAGATGGGCTGAAGACCCTCCAAACCTATCTAAGAACAATTTTCTTTTGAGAAATAGAAATATACTACACTTGGCATAACTTTGTTGTCAATATACAAGTATATAAATCATTATTTACATGCATACAAATTTTGAAGTTATGGTGTAATAATATACATCAAGAGAGAATATGAGGATGAAGACCTTTGGTATTGCTCTGGACTCTTCATGTCCTCTATGATTCCCACAACAGTGAATCCATAATGTTGAATATCTGCTGCCTGCAAGTGTATGTGGCAGACAAAATTAGGGTTTTCCCACAACGGAGAACAGTTAAGTTGTGTTTAGAATTTGGTGGGTCCAAAACTAAAATATTGTGGGCGGTGCTGATGCGCACTCATGAACCCACCACCTTCACCTTCTTTAATTATTATATGCTGTAACTCCATCTTCCATCACTAATCAAATATGTTTATCTCATCTTCCACTTAATTAGCTTACTGTACCTTCCTTTTCTATTTTCAAAGACGTTTTCCAAAGTAGTTTAGAAAAGGTTAAAGTTTCATTATTTAGAGTTAGACCCGTGTTGAATTTGTGGACATTGCTATGGTTCATCAGACTGTTCCAAAGCGAAGTGTGAAGATGGCAGAGATGAAAATTAATTCTTAAACAAAACAAAAGTGCTCCTATGCGTATCTCGGATTGTTGTAGTTCAGATCCGGATATTCCGTTTTCTGTTTTAATTATTATTAAAAAGCAACCACCTAATTGAGGAGATGCCACTCTTCTACAGTGTCCTTGTACTCTTGGATACTTTTCAACAATTTTCTGCTTGACGTTTTCTGGATTCGATAATGACCCCTTCAACTTCATCAATGATTTCAAACGCTACATGCACGAACAACACTTTCACAAAATCACGTTTTCATTACGATAATCTGCTTCTGTGAAGTAAATAAAACCTCAAAAACGAATCATTTCACCAGTAATGTTGCCCCCGTTGCTTCAAAGAGTAATGATTATTATATCAAATTTTAAGTCAATTCCGGATTTGACTAAAAAAATCGGTACACTTCTAGGGTTCCGACTTCTCGAACTTTCTGCACCGCCTCGTCGCAGAGGGAATCCATCGAGTACGACGTTGTTATCGTCAGTGAGTAGCGTTTAACGTTCTTAATTCCCTTTTTTCATACTTTATTTCTTGATGTGAATGCGTCTTCGTTGATATTTTCGATTTCGCTCAGGTCCTCCTCACATCATTTCTGAAAACGTTTTTGAACCTCGCGCACTAAGTGAGCTTCTTGCTAAAAAAGTCCTAATAATGGTTTACTATGCCTAACATTTTCCTTTCTACTTCCGTCTTCAGAATGGTGAAGGGCGTAGAAATACATATTGTGCAATTGTTCAATCACAACCTCCTCTTTTAAACAATATATATCTCAGGTAGTATCTATATGAATAAATGTCGATGAAATATATACAATTCATGCTGATTTTTACTGCAATTTTGCATTTTGTTATATGATATTTCGCATAACTTTTGGGTTTCATGTGGTTCAAGAATCTAAAGAAATTTCCTTGTTATAGAGGCCTGAACAACTTTGGAATAGAATTCAACTCATAGAACGTTGGACAAGGTGGCAGATATAAGAGCTTTGATTCATTTAGAAAAAAAAATAATAATAATTTGCCTTGATGTTTTCTGCTTTAGTTTTGTTTGTGTGAAAATGTGATTTGTGTTGTGGTGAATAGCTTACTTCTGCATGGCCAATATTTGCTCATTTGCATGAGTGGATTGACCTCATATTTGGGTAGGTTTTTAACTATGTTTTAATTTCACCCGAATGTTTGATGCTTGTTTTCTTTTCTTTCCATTTTCATAAGTTGGTTAATCCATTCTATCTTATAACCATTTTGGTTAACAAAATTAAGTTCGTCTTCAGGTATAAGCAACGGGGCAAGGAAGCTGTTACAGCAAATAACGTTTTCTTTTATATTACCTACGATCTGATTCTGGTTTGTTGTTTTAATAACATACCTGTTTAAGAACATACATACAAGTTCTGAATTCCTCGTCCCTACACTTGTTTATTGTTTATTTATGTTCATGTATTGTACAACTACATAACTATCTCTTCTTGAAATTTGATATACAGGATTTGGGAGAACTTTTCTTCTAAAATAGGTTTACTTTGAGATAAGATGTATTCCATAGGAATATTCAATATTAAAACAATTTCATTCTGACACGTTTTCCAAATGATGTATTTCATAGTTATTACTTTAGTACTGCCTCTATGTTTAATAAGATTTATATGTTCCTTCGTATGCTTATATTGTATTTGGTGTTGCATAATTAATTAATTATGTCTTAATTTAAATGTTAATTAATACTTGAGTGGAAGAGTACAAAGTTTATATACACCATCCCATTAAAAGAAGAAAAATAAAATAATAATAAACAATCAAAGCTCCAGTTTGTCAATAAAATTTTAAATTTTTTATATAGTTTATTTTCTTCATTTTCTAAAGAAAAATATAGAATGCGGGAGTTGAGTTACAAATTTAAACAATTTATATATTTCTCTATTAAACAATATAACAATTTAGTAACATGTGAGAAAATGTTATAAAATATTTATATCAGTGATATTTTTATAATGTTATCTTTATTAAAAAAATATTACTACAAATTTTTAGTAATAATTTTAAAATGTTATCTCTTTATTGAAAATAGTTATTAAATAGTAATAAATATTTATCGGAAATAGTTATTGCATTTACTTTATATTTTCACTGATTTCAAATTATTATTTATATATAACATAAAAACTGGACAAAACTTTTTATTAAAAAGAAGAAATAATTATCTACTAATGATTATAAAGCACAATAAAAAAATAACAATTTAGTAAAGAAATAAAACAAATTTATTTTAGTCGACATATTTAGGTATTTAACTATTATGTTATAATTAGTTGTCATTGGTATATGAGTACGGAATATTTGATTTTGATAAATAACATACAATGCGAGACTTTCTTGATTAAATAAATATAGATTATTTAAGCAGTTTGTGATTTGTATTGTGACTCTGGTGTGTCCCAACGAGAATTCATATACTTGATACAACTAATACCCATTTTTATAATAAAATCTTTCAGCCGAGAGAACAAACAAAATTAGAGCATAGTCAGCTGTCTAATTGATTGGGTTCAGCTTTGGGAACTTAATTAGGTATATGGATGAATGTCTTATTTTTTTAACCAACAAAATTTTCAAATAATGTCATATTTTAATGTTACAATGATTGAGGTATGTGCACTTACAAAACAAAAACAAAATGCTTGTGTCATACCTAGTGCTTTGTTGTTGGTAAGGAATTATATGCAAATTTAAGTTATAAAAAAAATTAGATTTTCAAATTCTGGTAATGATATTATATAGTATTTTTAAACTAAAAGTGCAATCTTAAAATATTATATTTTCATGAAAGTGTAATAAAATAATTAAAATGTAATTTTTTTAATCCATATCTTCTGAGATATACAATTTAATTTAGAACTATAATTTCATTGTCTGATTATTTGGAATTTAAAGTTTCTGATTTTGGTTTAGTTTTAACTTTAGCGAAATGAAAATGCTTAACATATGTACAATGATCAAATAATGACTATAGTTTTTATTCATCCTATATATAAGAACTAGATTATGGCGTAGTGTTGTGACATTTATTTATAATGAACTATCATTTCAATTTGTCTTTTTATCTATCAGTAATAATTTTCCTGCTAAGACGATGACAATACTAGAATTTTTTTTCTTCAATTTTTATCTAGTTTAATTTAAATCACAAGTAACCACCCTCTTTCAAGTCATGATTAATAATTAAGTTTCCTAAAATGGTTTGGAAGAATGACATTTTTAAATTAAACTTTATATAAAAAAAATTATGATGCAGGCAACCTCATTCGTTATTGAATATCTTTAACCAAACAACAAATTAGAGCATAGTATGTTTGTCTTTGTTTCTTTAAACATTATGCTTGTTTGTCTTTGACAAAAATAATTTTCTTTGGACGACCAAGCACAATTGGAAATATGGACGCATTCTTCCTGCATCTCCATAATATCATCCAGCATCTGCATACTTAATAAAATATCCAAATTAACTTTTGTAAAAAGATTCAAAAGGGTTTCACAAAAATAAAAGACAGAAGGTTTGAGGATGTTTTTTTTTATTCCGGATTAAATCCTATCTTTTGATTCAGAAGCTATTGGTAGTTCTGGAATGAGTCAATCTTAAAAAAAATATATATTTTTAATTGGGTCAATCTAAAAAGTAAAAAAATAAAAGAAAAATCATTCCGGATCGGGTCAGTACAAAAAAAATAGAAAGTAGGGTGAAGAAATTTCGGATTATACAAATCCGAAAGTTTAAAAAAATATGATTTCGGATTGGGTAATCAGAATTAAAAAAAAATATCATTAGTGTTTCTTTCTTCACTTTTATATGTTCTTCTTGCAGCTCCATATATTATGAAAATAAAGATTTTGTTTTTAGAAAAAAAAATATTTTAACTTCACTCCTCACCTTAGACATCCCTTTGCTTTCTTCTTTTTCTAAACTTCTATATTTTCTCCACTCGGCATCTTACGATCATTGTTCTTTGGTCTCTCACTACGTTCTTTCAGAGGCTGTGAGTGAATGCGAGTTCTTTTTTATAATATGTATTTGTTTGGATTGTTCTGATAGATTTGGTTGAATATCTATATTGTGTGTATATACAGATTTTTTTTTCACAGGAAAGGAATGTCTCGGATCATAGAATCTGGTATGTACATGTTGAATTGTAGAATCCAATATACAGAATAATGTTTTACATAAGGAATTGTAAAATCTTAAAGTTAAAGCTAACATCAAATTCGAAGTTATCTTTAGAAATCCGGTATTTGTAACAAAAAAATTTATACATCGGATTGTAAGATCCGGTGCACTAATATAAACGCATACACAGTTCATTTATATTCCAAATTCATCTTCAAACCATCTAAATCAAACAAAAATAGTAAATCAAACATATACAAAGAAAGTGTGAATGAACAATAAAACAACAATAAAAGTGGAGATGCAGAAAAAGCACCGCAACAATGAAAGATGCGGCGCAAGTAAAAGAGTGAGGGATAAATGTGAGGGATTAAAATACTTGTTAACCTAAGGAAACATTCGTTATTTTATTTTATTTTATTTATGCTATGCTATGCAAAGAAGAACATACGAAGGTGGGGAAGAAGGATTTTAGAGAGTGCGATGGAGATTCCTGATTTGGCCGATCCAAAAGTCAAAAACAGAAAAAAATAACCATTCCCGATTGGGCCAAAAAGTTAGGGAGTAAAGATGGAGGGTAGTGGTTTAAAATTTTTTTCCTCAGGAAATTTTCGTCTTTTTACTTTTGGTATGGAGGTGCAGGAAGAATGCGTCGGAACGATGATAGCATTATTCAAAAATGGGCCATGTTGCGATGAATTAGGCCTTTTTCTTCTGTACCTCAATAACTTCAATTTACACTTTCTTTTATTAAATAAAGTTAATCCAAGATGTAACATCTTTGTTCAGTATTGCCTAAGAGCAAGAAAACATTCTAGTGTGAGAGCTTTTTGTTTTATCTATTCATTTTAGTCTCGTCTTCGTGAATAAATTAAAAAAATTGAAATTAACATAAAATAATATATTCTGTATATTATATCCAAATTACGTTTTTCTTTTTAAAAAATATTAAAATTAATTTTTTGATGTTAATAAAAACAAAAACCCAATAATATTAGATGATTAAACGAGTTGGTTAGCTAAATATACACGAACAAGGGCAATAAAAGTTTATATTCCATAGGTAGATAGCCCCCTAATTTCTCAAACAAACACACCAATAGTGCATAGTTCTGTGCTGGATTAATTCATGGGTTGAAAGCTCATTCCTTTAGTTTAATTAACAAGTAAAGGACACAATAACATGGACCAAAAAAAGCCACAAAAAAAAAAAAAAAAAAAACATTCACATGTAATCTCACCCTACATAACCTCAACTAGGGTAGGATGAAACCTGAGACCCACCTAGAGTTGTAACCTGATACTAGTTTGTGAGTTGCAAACAACATCGTCCAAATTTGGAGCCCTTTAATTCGAATTTATCTAACACATTGGCCTCCATGAATAAATGCTTGGAGAGTGTAGTGCACCAGTGTAGTGTAAGAAATTCTCATTTAATTTAAATTTTTTTAAAAATTTCTTTTTCATTAATTTGGAGCCACTAACTTCTGTGGAGTACCAAACAATAACTATGGGGTTTACCAATTTATGGAAGACCCATCAAACTCTTCAGAATTTAGGGTTGGATGTAAGTCAATTTCAAGAGTTATTGTAAGTATGAAATGTAAGTCAACTTTTGAAATGAAAGTATGTGATATCTTTAAGTAAGGAATAATTAGTATTTTATAAGTTAGTTTTTGGTGTTGAATTAGATCTAAATTATATTATGTTAGATAGCGATTAATAAATATGAATAAAATGTTCATTGTTATTTGAATTTTTACTTTTAATTTTTCAAAAATGTATACATATGTGAATATATTTTCCTTGAACTTCGGTATTTTGATTTTCAAAAACTACCTAATATGACGATTAGATAAAACAAAGAAAAATGATGTTTGTGATTATACTTGTCAATAATTAGTGATATGTCAAAAATGAGAATTACTGTTTGTACTTTCTTTTTTAACTTTTTTATTTTTTCAAGAATACCATTACTCTCATAATTGCTCTGACATTGGGTCTACTTCTATACTTTGATGTATCAACAACTATAAGAAAAATCACAATCAAATTTAGAGGAAGGGAATATGATATTTATGGCTGTACCAACTATCATGAACTCAAGCACTATGATATTATCACATCATATATTATAATAAATTAGAATGATGATTTTGATAAAATGAAAAGAAAAGGGAAATTAAAGATGGCGGACTTTTTTTATTGTTCTACTCACGAATGAATCAATTTCTTGCTTTGTTTTCTCTTTTACATACTAAGTTGATGATGGGGGAATGAGAGTTTATGGGTGAAGTGTAAGTGTAAAGCTTATGGTGATACAATGCTTATTGTGACTAATGGTAGAAAGCTTTTATTGCGAATGAGGTCCAGAATGTAAAAACAAGTCAACCAAAATAGTTTATACAAAATTGAGAAACCTAGCTAGGTTTGGTTATTAAATTTGTCCAAATTCGTATTATAAAATGATAATATAATGTACTTCGATAACTATTTCCTCTACCACTCGTTTCCCTCCAGTTGTATACAAAATATATATCCCATATTACTATCTACGTTATATGAGTAACACATGTACTGAGAAACACGTGTACTTAGGTTAATCTACATTATTCACCTATATATTTCTCTGCTTGTACTTCCTCGATGATGAAATAAATGAGTATGCAGATTATATTCTTCTAATATCCATGCATATATTAAATAGAGTGTATTTAATTTATAGCATATAGCAAGAATTAAATAAAAAATAAAATTCATGAATATACTAGTCTTATTAACTTTTATAATGATGAACAAATTTATTGTAAATATTGTTTTATATTTAAAAAAAAACTTTCAATCAAGAGTGAACATGCTAAAACCTTTATTGAGTTTTTTATTTTCTTATCTGGCTGTGATATAGGATATCCTAGAGAGACCTAATAAAAAAAATTAAGTTGTTTAAATTTTTTTTAATGGGAGGATTTTAAAAATAAAAAAAAGTTATTTAATTTATATTTTAATTTTTAAATCTACATAATCACATTATAAGAACATTATTCGATGGTCTGTATTTTTAGGTTATTACGTATGTAAACTATCTTTTACATCGACAAAAAAAAATATTTGAAAGAGAAGCAATGATAGGACTTTTGGTTTTCTTTGTAAATAAATAACTTTTTATCAAAAAATGACCATTATTTGTAATAATTTTTTTTGGATGAAATAAATCCAATAGAATGTGCATGCAAAAACCGTCATGCCTTAAATAATTACTATACTAATGCACATAAAGAAGAGCACCATCTTAACTATTCACTTCTGTTGAAAATTAAAATACTCTTTTATTTCTATTTCTAAATTTAAATATAAGAAATTAACTATTTTACTCTGATTAATGATAGTAGTTAAGTTTATTTAATATTTTTTATACAATAATTTAAATAAATTACATTCTAATTATATTTCTAGAAAATTATGTTTAAATCTATAGATAAAGTTTTTTTAAATAATAACTCTAAATAAAATTTACTTATATTTGAGTACACTAAAATATAATATTTTTTTTTTTACTTTCATTTTGAGTCTAAAGGGATTAGTCTCCTATAAATTTGTAATGTTGATTTATCATTATGTTTGAAATCATGAACATAGAAAGTTATTTATTGCCACTTAAAAGCAAGAGTTATATTTCATTCTAATACACCTAAATACTCTTTCTGGAATAATATATACGTGTCTGCAAGTCTTTATCATCTATTTGAATAAATTAATTAACTAAATACTCATTGAATAATTATTGACCGTACAAATATTTTTAGGGTTTAGTATAACTTGTTTTTGTAGTTATACAAAAGTAAAACCATATGTTTTTATATATGTTGTAAACTGTTTTCTTAAATTAGATGGTCTATTGAAATAAATTAAAAATAAATTATGAATATATAATGTTATTTTTATAATTTGGTTCATATTTAAACAAGTGTCAAGGTCATAAGTTTAAACATTAGCGCATTTCTACAACTGATTTTAATTTTATATTAAAAACTAAAAAAAATAAATATAATTATTTTTATTTATTTTTAATTCTTTATATAATTTTAGGATTTAGAGTCAATTTTAATATCCAAATAAATGTAGGAGATACTTTAATAACTAGCTATCACAATCATTAGAAAGTAAATAAACAGCAAGAGTAATATATATAACTCACGAATATTGTTTTAAAATTTTTGGTTGGTTTGCAATTTGCATTCCGACACTTTTTCTTGAAAACAAAAGGCCATGATGTTAGTTGGGGTGGAAATTTGAACAGACAACATGAGAACAGCTGATAATGCATATTAAAATAAAAAAAATCTACAATTATATATTTTCATTGCTCAAAGAGAAACCATTTTTAGGGACGAATTCAGCCTGCTTCCACATATCCTTTTATCATATTCATTCCCGTTTCTCAAAGCTGGTTTCTATTTTAAGGATTTTCTCACGTAATCACATGAAATTGAACATCATTTGAAGTTTATAATAAGAATTGAGTTAAATCTATATAAGAAAATCATCACATTCAACTCAAATTTTTAAGACAATAAGTTTGTGAATTTTCTTTCTTATATGTTACTCAACTTTTTCATTTGTACCAAATGTGGAACTTAGACTCACACTTGTATACCTAACAAATAGGTTATGAAAAAATTCATATGAAAAATTACAATACTAATTCCAATTTAAATTTAAGATAATAAATATATACTTTTTATATATTCTTCATTTTTTTTCAAATTAATGTTAATCACTCTATTCTGTTCTAATAACGGTATCAATAGTCATAGTTGATATTACAGAATTTTTCTTCTTAAACCATAAAACTTATCGCATCTACTAACGATCCTTTGAATCCCTCTTTCACCTTTACTGGTGTGAAAATTATCACATTTGGTCAGTAAAAATGCAAGATTTTTTGGAAGCTTATAACCTCTGGGAAACTATTGCTGAAGACAAACCCATAACTCCATTACCAACCAATCTTACCATAGTCCAGATCAAATCCCACAATGAAGAAAAGGTAAAGTAATGCAAGGCCAAGTCACTCATACAAAACTCTATAATAGATTATATGTTTTATCGGATTATGGTCTATAAAACAACAAATGAGACATGAGACAAATTGAAAGAAGAGTATGAAGGTAGTGATAGAACACCCCAAATGCAGGTGTTGTATCTGAAAAGAGAATTTGAATATCTACATATGTAGGAGGATGAAACAATTGGTAAATATGCATATCGGATTTCCTCAATTGTTAATAACATTAAATTACTTGGTGATGATTTTCCAGATAAAAGAATTATGGAGAAATTTCTTTTTACTCTTTCGGAGATATTTGAATCCAAAATCTCCTCTGGTTAAGAATCCAAATATTTAAACACTATTTCCTAGGGAGAGTTGATGAGTGCTCTCCAAACACAAGAACAAGGAAGATCTACGAGGCACGATAAGGTCATTGAAGGAGTTTTCTATGTGAAAATGCAAAATTCTGGTAGAGGAAAACAACAATCTAGCCAAAAGAATAAGGTTAAGAATGATGATGAAATGAATCCATTTCCACCTTGCAAGCACTGTAAAAGGACAACACACATGGAAAAGTATAGCTGGTGGAGGCTTGATGTTGTGTGTGGTGATTACAAACAACTGGGACATATATCCAAAGCTTGCAAATCCAAAATCAAAGTCTCCAAGCAAATACAATTGGTTGAAGCTTCTCATGCACAGGAGGAACAACTTTTTACAGTGATAGTGGTTGCACACACCACTTGTGCAAAGATGCTGACATGTTCAAAAGTCTAGATGTTACACACAATTCCAGGATAAAAGTAAGAAATTGTGAGTTATTGGAGTCAAAGGCAAAGGTTCAGTCGTTGTATCAACAACCGGTACCAAAAGTTATTTCTAATGTTTTATATTTCTTATTTTAGCTTAAAATCTATTAATTGTTGGACAGATGCTTGAGAAGGGTTATTTGCTACATTTTAAAGATTGAAAGTGCACCATTTTTTAATCCTGTGGTGTAGAATTATTTTGTCTCAAAATGAATAACATAACTTGCAACTGATTAGGAAAAAGTAATTGAGCAGGCTTATTCAAGTGCTCCATAGATAGTTACAAATTTGTGATACAAAAGACTCACTTCAATCAAAGAAGCATTATAGAGATGAATGAAAAAGATTTGGTAGAAGATTTACCTAAAATTTCTCATGAATATGAAATTTTTGAGACCTGTCAACAAAGAAAGCAAACAAAACTACCATTTCAACACACCAAGTATGTGGCCCTATGAAAACAGAATCATTGAATGATATTAAATATCAGTTTACTTTATCCTACACACCGCAACAAAATGGCATGTCAGAAAGGAAAAACAAAATGAAAGATTGCAAATCTGTCAACATGCCAATCAAAGGCTAAGTATATTGCAACTGTCTATGCTATAAATCAAGCTATTTGGTAAAGGATGATGTTGAAAGACTTGGAGTGTAAACAAGCAGAAGCTACAAAGATTATGTGTGATAACAGTTCATCTGCTTCAATATCCAAAAATCTAGTCTTCCACGGTCACACTAAGCACATCAAGATCAAGTTTCATTTTATTAGAACTTCAACAATAAAAAAAAGTGTTGCTTGATCATTGTACATCTAAAGATCAGCTTGCTGACATCTTCACCAAATCATTATCCAAAGAAAGATTTAAAGATTTGAAGTATAAAATTAGTGTTTGTACCGAAATGTCACGAAGGAGTATTAGAAAAGTGTAATTTCAGTCACTTTTATTTATTATTTTTTCAGCACAAGACTTTCTCAACATTTAGTTCCTATTTTTTTTCTAATTGTTTTTATTTTTTTATTGATTTTTAAACCATTTTAAGAGTAGTTATTAAGTAAGAGTTTGTTATGTTTTTTATATATAAAAACATAAGTTCCATCTAATAAAAAGCGGAATATTTTTTTTCCATCAAAAATTATTTTTTTATTTTTTAAATTAATTTTAACCACTCTGCTGAGACCTCTAGATGACTTTATTTCTTGGATAAGATTCTCATTCACCAATTAAAACACTAATATAGACACTGTTTTCATACATACCTTGATCTATCCAATCCATTTAATACAAAAGAAACCTAGTCTCCTCATAATGTAATACATAGATTACCAATTCACAAAGTCATAAACTTTCTCATAATATACTTTTACGATCACTAAACTCTTTTTTTCCTCCTATATTCTTCCACAATTTCATTAGCTATTAAAATATTGTCAAGCAATCCTCTCATCTTAATAAAAGCTAATTGTGAATTGTAATGATCTCAGGAAGCACTCGTTTCATCCTATTTGCCAATATGAGAAATAGGCCTATAGTTATCTAACCCAATTGGATTTTCTATTTTAGATATTAGGGTTATGAAAGAGGCATTGCAATCCCTTGTATCCTTCTTGTTGAAAGTAATTCACTGCTTGGCCCAAATATTTCTTAATTATTTTCTAATTATTCTTTATAAACTGAAAGTTGAACCCGTCCGATTCAGGACTCCTTGTCTTTCCATACTGTCATACAACCTCCTTTATTTTATCCTCTCCTATTCTACTCACCACCACTCTATTATCATCCTGTGTTAAGGCTAAAAATCCACTCTTATCTAACCTGGTGCAGCTACTAGACCATATGACTAAATTTTTCCCCAAATAAATTTTTACTGCTTACTTAACATCTCAGACCATGTATATAAAGACTTTCACTTTTTTATTGCACTTTTCATTCTTCTCTACCTAATCATAGAATGAAAATATTTTGAGTTAGTATAACCATGTTTAAGCTACTTATAGCTCACCTTCTCTCTTAAGATTGATATCTCTTTACTTATTAGCTGCTTTAGTTCACTAAGAACCTTCATTCCCTCAATCCTCTTTGAACCCAGCAATTTCATTCCAAGTATTCAGTATACGTATGCTGAAGTTTTATAATTAGAAATTCACTGAGCTCAAAAATTGTTCCAAACCTTGTTTTATAAAAATATCCAACACTATTAGCATATTTTTGGTTGGAAAATACTCTGCCCAAATGCTGATTTAGAAAATAAAATAGAATACTATGATTAAATTAGTATCACAAACAAATTTAATTGGATAATGTCCGAGTATAATTTTATGTTGAAATTCTATTTTGAATCGAAGTAAAAAAGAAAGGTTCAATCTCATGTCTGATTTACAAATTAGGTTCCAGAGATACTTTATGAGTGTATTTGGTATCACATTGATTTACATTCTAAGTGATTCATTGAAACAACAAATACGAATTGCTTTTTGCGTTGATTTCACTGAGATTTTACAATGAAAGTGAATTTTTAACTAGTTACCAACAAAAGAAAACTTCCTTTTGGCCTTCAAACTAGGGTTTAGTCTTCATCAGATTCAAATATGGAATTCACTAGCAAACCATATTGCGACACCTTGGAATATTTATTTTCTTCTGTAGGAATTTTAAGCCTGAATTTCCCATCTCGTCGTACAAACAAAACTTTCAATCACATCAAAACAACCATCAAAAGGGCCACAACTTGACTGAATGCCTCCTCTTACTATTGTCATGATCGGATGGATAACAACTATTGGATTATTCAAGATGCAGCATCTGGTTATCGACATGCACCATCACAATCATGATCCATGACCCACCATGCATTCTCATCATGTATAAGAACCCAGATGGTGTCTTGCCTTCCATGTCTCTATCATAAAAAAGTCTTAATTAATAAATATACTCTGGTTACACCTGTCAAAAGTTTTATAAAAAATAATATTATCATATATATGCATATATATTAAATAATTAAACAACCCTTTATTCTTGTAACAATGTAATTAGTAGTAGAATGAATTTAAATTACAGTCATTATTAGTTTTCTATCCCTACTAGTAGTGTTTTATTTGTTGGGTGTATATAATTTCTATACTTTTTTATAGTTCTGGAGAAAAAAATCATATTTGTTTGTTAATAAGATTCATAAATGAATTTGTCTTCTGGCTCCAGAGGGTTGTCTAAGTGAGTAATTCAAAGAAGAGCCAGGCTGGCATGTGCATTTACTCCTGGATCAAGATTCGTTACCCAGTCAGAAACTGGGGCCCATTGGGCTTCGAAGCCCATAATAGAAGACACGGTTAATTTAACAAGTCAACACTTCTTGGACCAAAAACAAACCCTAATGGATAAGCTGTCACTGTCATATAGCATCAATGGGTTGATAAGTACTTGTGTGGTTCAACTATTACCTGTAATTGGCACATCTTATCAAACTTTCAGATTACAACCTACATTATTGTTCCAACTCCAATAAGAGAAATCAATTATTTTCTCTCTTCTTATTTGTGCATAAGTTTTTTATTGCTCCTTTAATTTCCAAGACATTAATCCACACACAAACTTTGTATGTGATTATCTTAATGTATCGTGATTAGTGACTGTAATGCAGAAAACTAATAATGCTCAGTGAGAATCTCCAGAAAACAAAAAATAACAATGAATTATTGATTTAGTTTATGAGGTACTACTCTTTCTTCTATATAATTCCTAAACTAAGAAAATTATATAAATTAGTCTTAAACTATTTGATATCCACCACTTTAAGTTTTTGAGTCGATATATTTTATTACATTAAGAGATTAATTTGAAAAATAATCAACACTTTATATAGCTCATTTCTAATTACTTATATAATTTTATTAGTTTAAGAATTATTTAGAATAAACTATGATACTTTAAAAATTAAACATATAGTTTATTGGAAAACTACTCACTTTTTCTTTTGTTATTGCGGACTTAAACTATTACTTTGCAAGAGCCTTGGAAATAAATGTTTAAAAAAATGAATGAATAAATGTGTTTCTGAAAATTATTATACGATTACTTGAAAAATTACTATAATAATAATAATGTGTTTGTAAATGATATCTCATAATTGTGTATCAACTACCAAATATTTTCATGGACCACTTTATCTCAGTAAAACATTTAAGGTAGGAGGTTGTATATCTCTTGATTAGTGTTAATCAAAAAGTTTTTAAAGATCCTTTGAAATTAAACACACATGAATAGAATATGTGACACTTCTTATATATCCAATCATCGACTTAACTATTAATTATTCTTAAATACCTAACTACCTTAAACTCCAACTCCAAGATAAGAAAAAAAAATCACATCTCTAACATTGAATAATCATTCTAACGGTCATGGAAGGTCATAAGGATAACTTAAAAACCTAGTGATCGAGCTAAGATAAGATGAGAGAAAAACACAGTCAGATGTTTTGAACAGATAATCTTGGACACTACATAAGAGTGCTGTAACGAAACATTCATGTTTGATTCTAGGAACATTTATGCAGTTACTAAGGTGAATTAACTTAATATACACACATATGGTGTGTATGCAAGCATGTAGTGGTAGAGTGAAGAAATTTGCACATGCAAGGATGAGCAATAATTGTTGGTGAAGGAGTAGTTTTGCTGAGCATTAATTGTGGCAAATGTCACGTAGTGGCATTCATTAATTGTGTTCCGAACAACCGAGCAAGTTTTGGCTAGGCAGATTGGCAAAGGAAGGAGAGAATACAACAAATCTACGTTTTCCTCACACCTACTCTATATTCTCCCCTTCTTCTAGCACACTACCAAATCCTATTCAATGCAAAGTATTTAATATCCTTTCCCTCTCATTATGGTACAAATGCAGGTGGGTGGTTTTGATCGTGATCTATGGATGTAAAAGGCAGACAATATGACCATCCCATTATAAATTTGCATTTGGGCATGTTGTATCATCCCTCCCTATATACCTATACACCTTTCTCACTTTCTTCTTCCCTTTTACCCTTTACATGCATTATTCAGTATAAACTGCATAGTTGTAAAGTACTAACATTTCATGTTTAAGCTTAAGCATTTCATGTACTTCTACCATGTATGCAAGTCATCACACAACACCTTTTCATTCATCTTCTTCAGCATTGTAGACACAAATTAATTGTCTCAACTACAATTAGTTTAGTTTAGATTTGTGAATGGATACAAAACTCTGAAGCCTACCTTCTTCAATTTTCCTTCGTGTCTTACACTCAAAGTAATTGTGTGAGTGAATACATGTGCTTTAAATTTTTAAATCAAAAGTTAAGTTTAATCTTATAAATTAAAAAAGGTTATTAAATAAATATTGAAAAAAAATCATTCAAAATTATCAATATGATAAAGATTAGTTATAATCACAACAAATATTTTATATTAATAACATAATCATGAGAAATATAATATCAAAATGATAAAAATGGAATAGAGTTTGAACGTAGATATTTTAAGTGCATAAAAGAAAAAAATATCACTTTTAATGTATCACTCCTGCTTCCTCAATAACAGTATAATGACATAAGCAAACACTCTTATAGAAGAAGTTAAAAGGAGTTAATATTCTCTTTTATTTGTTTCAATGTTTAAAAAATTTAAATAAGAGTCATTTCATAAAGTTAAATATATATTGATTTTATATTAAAAAATAACTCAGTTACCTTATTATTATTATTATTATTTTTACTTTTTCTCTCGAGTCATACTCTATGATAAATAAAGCCAAACAAAGTTAGCCGGGTGGACAAGCAACAACATTTAAAATTGCGATGTATGGATATTTTATACAAGTTTCTTGCTAAAAGCAACTTCGTTAAAGTGTGATTTTCACTTGCTTTTTTGTAACACGTTAGCAAACAATAAATTTATGTCGGATTGACTATAGGGGAAATTACAATTAAATTACTTTAGTGGTATTAAATCACATTCACACTTTTTCTAATTTTAAAATATACACACTTTTTATATGTTTTTAATAAAATAATACTCATATTTCATTTTTAAATAAAAATTCATATTTTTATTATTTTATTTGAAAGTAAGATATTAATCAACATTAAAAAATTGAAGTTTTAAAATATATAAAAATTATAAACAAAAACTTGGATGATTTAATTATTGAAAAATTATACTGATCTTTTTTTAAGTTGTTGTTAAATGACATTCCCAAGTTTTAATAACAGTTTTTGTAACTTGAGATGAGTATTTGATTCTCATATTGTATGTCAAGACTTATCAACGATATTGTAAGTAGGATTATTCTTTTACTTAATAAGCTAATTATATTATCACAAATGTAATTTCTAATTATTATTCCTATAATATTCAAATAAATATTTGTGTTTTTATATATTTTTGTTAAGTGTTAAGAACTTCTCATAATACACGTGTTATGCAAGAATCAAATTCATCCTATTTTTCATGAACTAAAATAAGCTCAATGAATATTAATTTATGAGTCCTAAGTTATTAAAGTAATGTAAAAAGAGAGAATTATAAAAAGAGGAAATAATAGGTAAATGGGAGTGAAGATTGGAAAGAGAGAAAAGATGATTGTGGAAGGAGATAATAATACATGGATATGGAGGAGTCTTGACAACAGTAGTAGGGAAAGTTGTAATAATTCTAGATGGTGGAAAGATCTTATGAGAGTATGTGGTTTTTGGAAATTAGGAGGATGATTTAATGATAACATCTCTTGAAAGATTGGCACTAGGAATACAACTTTTTTTTAGGAGGATAATTGGGTAGAAGAGTATAAGTTAAAAGATAAATATTCAAGAATTTATGTCAATTTAAATCATAAGGAAGCAACGATAGAGGAGAGTGGGTTGGAAATATTTGGGAGTGGGAAATGATCATAAGAAGAAGTTGGTTTGAATGCGAGAAACCAATGGTGAATGATTTCTTGCAACAAATCCAAGGGAGTATCCTAAGAAGGGATAAAAAGGGTGAATGAGTATGGAAATGAGAGGATAACTCCGAGTACACACAGTGAGATCAACTTATGAGAGGATTAGGGATGATATAAAAGGAGGATGAGACTATATTTGATATATTTTTGAAAAGTAAAAGTCTTGCCCATAACTCAAATGTATGCTTGGAGAGTGCTACTTAATAGGGTACCAACATAGAATAATTTACTCAAAAAAGGTATAATCCTTCAAGATAGTTTGTGTTATTTGTAGAGCTGATGTAGAATTAGTTTGTTATCTATTCTTTGTTTATAGAGTGACAAGTTTAATCTGAAAAATGTTAGATAGGTGGATTGGAGAGCAATCAACACACCACTCACTTGTAAAGAATCACTTCCTTAGTTTTCAACTTGTGTAATAAAAAATACAATTCTATCTAAAAAATTGTGTGAATGACGTGTATATATATAGACAATTTGAATTAACAAAAATAATGTTCTGTTTTGAAACTTAAGATTTGATGTTGAAGAGGTGTTACACTAGTTCAACTTAAAACATAGATTTGGATTATTAAAAGATAAAAAAAAAAAAAACTACCTTCAACCAACATTAGTTATAATTGTTTTCTTACTAGTATAAATTGTCAATTGGAGAAATTTACGAGTTAAAATTGATAAAAGTCCTCCAATAGTCGATATCATAAAAAATAATTTGACGAATGTTAACTTAAATAGTTTTAATTAAATGAAAAAAAACTCAGTTAAAATGAAAATGGCAAATAAAAATTCTTGACAAATTTTGATAAAAAATAATTAATCAAGATCAACAATAAAAAAATTATTAATATTATTAAAATAATTTATTTAAAAAAATTAGGATTAATTAAATTTATATTATTTTGTCTAAAAAACATTTTAAAAAAATTAGACTCATTTAAACATATTAAAATATTTTAAAAATTGTAAACATAACACTCCAGAGAAAGGAAATTGTATAGAATGACATTAAAATTAATCAAAATTTCAGTTCAAAAGGTCTCAAAACAAGAATCAATATCAATTAATTGAATCAATAAGATAACAACAGTTGTACACTAACTAAGCTCACTTGCAAGTTTGAAATGTCATGCTCAGAATTGAAGGAATAATAGTTTTCTTAGCAACTCTGTGAATTTAAGACCATTATTTAAGATCATAAGAATAATCTTATCTACATGTACTTACTCAACTAATTTGAATTTAAGACCATGATTTAAGATCATAGGAATAATCTAATCTACATGTAGTTACTCAACTAATTTCTATTAAATCAGGGATTTTATGAAGTGATGATTGTCCACCAATAAAAATTTAGTAGTGTTAGAAAAGAGTCATACCTAATCTATAAAGATGAAAGTTGAATCTGAACTACTTATTAGTACTAGCTTTTTATTACTGTAAATACTAGACTATATGCTTAACTAATTGTGTTTAATAATGTTATCATAATTGCATGCACACTCCTAATTAATTATCTCCTCAATAGTAAGAGCACTGAACTAAGAAAACCCAAAAGAGTATATATTTCCATCCACTAGTCCTTCTGCACCAACATAAGTATCTGAAAAAGAACTAAACTTTACAGGCACTTTTTCATCAGTATCCTAAACAAATCCTTGACTGTGATATACAGAAACACAAAATATGAAAGTAAAGCACAGAAAGATCAATTTAACCTTGTTTTTTTTTTATAATTTTTTATGATTTAAACAATACAATTGTAAATTAAATATATTATATAAAATTATAAATTTCTTTAATTTAAAAATATATTATTTAATACACTGACTACAAAATTATATATATATATATATATATAACTGTATAAAATTATAACTTTTTATAATTCAAACAGTAAAATTGTCTAAATATATTATTTATATAATTTAAACAATAATTTTTTTTAATAAGCTGATTTATTACTGAACATGAAAAGAAGAAGAGAGAATTTTAATATAAAATATAAAAAATAAATCTTTTACTCGATTAGCACATTTTTATTTTTTATTTTCCTCAATAACATTTTTTATTTTTTAATTTCCTCAATAGCACTCTTTATTCTTTAATTTTTGAAATAACAATCTTTTGTTTTTTTTTAAATCTTTTTATTCTTTAATTAATATTCAGTATATTAATTATGAATATTATTATTTTTATTTTTTTATTATTTTTATGATTTTGTGATTGTATTTTATTATAATAATTTAGTGGTTATATTTTTGTATTAAAAATTGATATTGGAAGAAAAATTTATAATAATTTATAAAATTTTTATTTGAATTAAAATTTGTATTTTTCATTTGTTAAAAATATATCTAAATAATTAATAGCAAAAATAAAATAAAATTGTTGAAGTATTTTTGTAAATAAATATTAATTAAATGGTTTAAAAATTTTAAATAAAATTTACTTTATTTATGAATTGCTTTTACATGTTATGTTTATTACTTAAAATTTGTTATTTATTAAAATGATACAATACACGTTAAACATAAAGAAGAAAATAAATGACAATCATATATTCACTAAATACTTTAGTTAATAATACACAAATCACTAAATACTTTAATTAATAGTACACGAAATACTTTGTATGAAATCAAACATAAATTTTATGTTTATCAAAACTCAAATTTTATCTTTATCAAAAAATCAATTACATCTTTATCGAAAATAAAATTTTACCTTTATAAAAAATCAAATGATATCTTTAATAAAATATCAAATTTTATATCTATCAAAAACCAAATTCTATCATTATCAAAAATTAAAATTTATCTTTATCAAAAATCAAATTTTATCTTTATCAAAATTTTATTTGATTTTTGCCATTAATTATTTACATATTTGTTTAACAAACTAAAAATACAAATTTTAATTCAAATAATAATTTATTATAATTTTTTCTTCCAATATCAATTTTAATATAAAAATACAATCACAAAATTATTATAATTTATTTTAATATAATTTATTATGCCAAATTGAAATTTATTATAAAATATAAAATAAAATAATTTATCATTTTTTCCTATTATAATTAATTAGTTAAAAAAACATATAAAATATTTCATTTTATTTTCTTCGTATTCTTTTTTTTAATTTGAATTTATTATTTTTACATTATTTTTTATCTTAATTTTAATAAACTAATAATCATAATTTTTAATAACTATTAAAAAAACAAATAGTGCTATTACAGGAAACAAAAAAATATTTTTTAGTAATTAAAGAATAAAGAGTATTATTGAAAAAAATAAAAAATAAAAAAAGTGTTAATCGGATAAAAAAATTTATAAAAAATAAGCCAATTTATTACTGGTGGTAAGAAGATGAAAAAAAGAAATCTGTAAAATTTTAGAAAAAATTAAACTAACCTGGAATTTAATATTTTAATATTTTCTATTTGAGAAACATTATTTTATATAATATATTGATCGATTTTATTATCATGCTTACCAAGATCAGTTTTAAAGTTATTTTAATTCATACGTGTAGCATGTAACATAAACAAGTCTAAAAGAAATATATTTCCGTGGGTTAATGATTTTTTTTGGATTAAAGGATGTATTTGAATAAATGAAAAAAAAATAGAAAGTGATATTTTTTTAATTAAAAAATATATGAATAGGAAAAGGAAATTATGTGAGTGAGTTGATGAAAGATAATAAATATAAAAGAAATTATAAAATTATATATATTTAAAATGGCTAAATCATTCTTATTATAATAAATTATTTTTAATTAAATAATTTTATTAATAATTTTAATTTTATTATTATTGGTGTTGTTTAATTTTATTTATTTTTATCATTTTTCAATATTTGATTTTTTTATAATTATCCCATTATTATTATTAATTTATAAATTTATTATTAATATTTTTATTTTTATTACTATTTTATAATTTATTATTATTATTATTATTTTGATAATTATTATTATTAATCATAATAACAATAATGATTTATATTTTATTATGTTTTATTGTATAATTAATTATACTCATTTTATTATAATACAAATATAAATATTAATAAATTAATAATTAGAACTAATTATATAAAAATGTTATATATATATTTAACGTAATGATTATATTTACCTGTATAATCAATTATATGTTTGATTTTAGTAGATTATGTCTTTTGTCTTTGCAATTTTTTGTAGTTATAGGTAGAAAAAATGTGACAAAAAATTTGTCTCATTTTTTACTTTAATTATTTTTTTATTCTTCAATTTTTGTTTTTTTTTCTTTTCTTCACTTTTATATGACAGAAATCCATCTGTTTAAACAAATAATTAAATTGTCTTAATTATTAATTTTTTCTAAGGTTGGCAGACCTCGGAAGATACAACCAAATTTTATTATTTTAAATTTGTCTCAATATTTTAAATTAATTATTTGAGTTAATAATTGTAAAAATTTCAATAAACCTTTTAATAATGTAATCACGAGTTTATTTATTTTTTAATATTAATATTATATAATTATAAATATGAATATAATTTTGTTATACATGCCTTAAAATAATTTTATAAAATTCATTGTTAATTAAATGATCTCCATTAATTGATTTCTGAATTTTTGTATGTAATTAGTCTACCTCTATAATTTACCCAATTATTATTAAAGTGTGAAACATAAATTTTGTATAAGAAATTTTTCCCTTAACTAGACTTAATGCTATTTTATTTTTCTAAACGGACATATTCGCTATACCAGTTGATTTTTTTTAAGTCAATTTTTCAACTGTTTTTTTTTTTATTTCCAAAGCTGAAAATCACATTAGAATCCAGCTATATAAAATAAGAAATTAGAGAAAAATATTTTAAAATAATTAATTTAAAATATTGAGACTATATTTTAATTGGTTTAAGAGAAATAACAACATAAAAATATAATTTAAAGGTGAATAAATTTTTATTTTTTTAAATTAAACTTTTTATTATTGGTTTATTGAAAAATAAAAAAAAAATCATAATATAAAGTATAATTTTAATTTTGAACTTTTGAATTAAAAAATAAATATAGTGGTTTAAAAAAATATTTTGGGTGGTGTGCAAGATTTGAAATAAAATTTTATTAATTTAATATATATTTTTGTTACGTCTATGATAATAAGTACTGTTTTTGGATGTTGAAACAAAAGTAAAAATAAAATTATAAGATGTTTAATAATACATTGATAAAGTAAGATTGTTTGAAATAATTATTAAAAAATATATTTGATGTTATAAATTTGGTAATAGAAATTGAAGATAATTAATAATGACACTACAGTTAAAATTAAAATGTCAAATTAATAAATAATTAATAATTCTTATGGAATAATTTTTTAATGTAAGTTTTATTTTATATATTTACTGAAATATAATAATAAAATTATGTAATAATATTTGAAAAAATTTATATAAAGAAGACATATATCCTTAATATTGAATAAAGAAAATTTAAATACTTAGTGATGATTAATTAAAGTTTAATTTAATGCGACGGATAAAATATCAATTGAGAATTCCACCTGCTTACATTTTCAACTACCTAGAGTCATCAAATCTATTTGAAAAAAATAACCATGCCTTGAATTAATGGGAATCTTTTTTTAAATATTATCTTGGAAAAAAAATGTTTTGCATAATCCTTTTTTGGTTCTCTTACGTTATGATGTCCTATGTCCAAGTTAACATGGCAGGAGAAGCCGGCATAGTGGGTTGACAAGTGACACGTGTCAGTTTAGGAGAGTGCCGACAGTCGCTATCAGAGTGAAATGTGAGGAGAGAGAGAAAGAGTGTGACCCGATGGGCGGTGGCACTCGTATTAATAGTTATTATTTATAATTATTTAATGAGATATTTTCCTTGCTTCGTTTTCACCCAAGGAAATAGATAGGGTGCCCATGTCTTGGTGTTTGTCATAGGCTTTTAGGTTCCATCATGCAGACAACAATACCTATTCTATTATACTCTCATTTTTTTCTTTCATTTCTTTCCACACTATCACTACTACTTCCTTCTTTGTACCAGTTGCATTAAAATAGTTATGGGGAAAAATTAATTAATCTAGGCTATGAGATACCATAACATTATCAAATGCAATTCATTGGCTAACCTTGTCTTTGAAGTGCAAAATTACTCACATTTTAAATTATTCAAGTTTTTAAATATCTTGTTTTGATAAGATATTTTTATTTATTAAATTTTAATTTTCTCATTTGAACAAATAAAGTATTTCAATTATTATTAAAGAAAAATTATTTAGATATAAAATAATTGATAATAATTAAAAAATAAATATGGACGATTTTTTAGACTATTATATTACTTTTTTTTGTCAAAATTTGCAAGACTTTTTTCCGATTAGTATTGGCGAAATTTTTTCTCCATACATGTTGGTTGAGATTGTTTTGTGAATGTCAATAGTATTTATTTATGGTGACATCGATCTAGATTATTTTTAGGAAGTTGTTAGTTGAAATTATTTGTTAAATTTTTACTTGATGTCAATTGAAAATATTTGTAATGAAAAAATTATAATGAATTTTAACAAAAAATTTCCTATTTTGTATCAGAAAAATAATTCTAATAATAAAATAATCATTGTATACATAAAAAATATAATAACCATAATAAACGTCAATCAAAGAATTTCTTATTTATATTATAAAGTATTATTTCTAATATTGATGAAAAAAATTATGACTAATATCGATTAGATATATCTAAGTATGACTCTTGTTAGGCATTCACGTGTGAATCTAAGTTTCACGATGAATAGAAATGAAAAGGTTGAGCAACATATAAGACATAATACCCGTAAACATAATGTTTTAAATATTTGTATTGAAAGTGGTGTCATTCCCTTATACGTGGCTCAGTTCTCATTGTTGTGAAATTTTCCTCAAATTTCTTTTCTCGATTTTTCCAACAATAGTCTCATTCTTATTTCATCTGATTTTATCTCTGTTTGATCTTCACAATAACAAAAATAATTTAAATAAAAAACAACCATAACCAATCAATAAAAAATACCCTAATCGACATTAATAAAAAATAGTCATTCAAACAATGTCTGGTTATTAATCAAACATCAAAATCCTAATAAAGTAGGGAAAAAACATAAAATTTTATAATATAAATAATTTTAATTTAAAAGTTTTTAGTATTAAGTAATCCAACTAATCCAAAAAATTTTAAAATTTCAGTTTCTGTTAATATTTTTACCCAAACGTCATATTCATTATCCACAAAAACTATATAAGAATGAATTTCTAGACTTTCTAACGCATTTCTCTCCTTCATTTTTTGAACCACTTTCAATTAATATTTTCCTTTCTCTTCAATGTTTTATTTTTCATTTTTGTGTGGAAGAAATGTACGTAAGTTGAAGCATTATATTACACATATAGATCCTTTTAATGGAAAAGAGAGTGAGACCTTGAAAATGAAATATCAATGCACGTTCGAATCGTGAAAAACACTACTCAATCAAAAGATATTAGACAGAGTATAACATTAATGTTATATATATATATAAGATTATACGACTAATGTTCTTAAAAGTAGCTGACTTTCATATTTAAATTTTGTATATACAAAAAAGTATTGAAATTTAGGAAATAATATCTTATTAAAGCTAATTAGTTAACTTTTTAATGGAATTAGTCATTAATAAAATTGTTTTATCTGTGTAAAAGGAAAAATTAAACTAAACTATTTACATGATTTTGTAAAATTTGAGATATTGAACAAGTCTTTTAAAATTTGAACTATTTTTCCTTGAAGGTGTTTGAGAGTTTATTTTTGTTTAATTGTAAAAAACGACCATTCAAACAATCTTTAGCTGAAGAAGTAATAAAGCAAGTGATTAGGTCATTCAAAATATAAGTAAAAGCAGTATAAAAAAGGTACTAGCAACCTTCTTATCTAAACCATATTTAATCAAATGCATCTATGGTTTAATTTGCTTCGCATAGCAAATGAACATAAATAATTTGATGTAGAAACACTTTGTAATGACCACTTTCTGTTGTCACTCTATTAATGTGGTGTTGACACAATAATAGGGTAAATTCATAGTGACGAGAGTAACTCAAAATCGATTTCTCACTAGTTCGTGTAAAACGCACATAATGACAAATATATAAGGTAAACACATACAATGGAAATGATTTTGAGAGTGGCAATGATGAAAAATTGAGGTTTAGATTGAAAAAATAATTTTTATTTATTTATATATTACAAATTAGAATACAAAATTTGAAGAGTCGATACTTATTCGCCTTGTTCTTTTAATCGTATAATCTCAATACATTTTTCTCTTATTTTCTTGGATGTGATTTCATATATATAACTAACAAAAAAAAAATCCAATTGGTAAACATCTTAAACTATCATCCTAATAGTTTAAAGTAACCTTATATCACAATTTAAATTACCTATCATACATTTCAAATATAATTTACTTATTTAAAACATTTATTTATTACGAACAATAATAATGTGATTTTTAGTTTAAATGTATTAATTTATTACAACACTAAAACTTGAAAAATAGTTATTTAAAAAATATTTTCTATGCGTTAACAATATAATTCATTTAAATATTTATGGATATATATATATATATATATATATATATATATATATGTATATATATATATATATGTATGTATATACATACATATATATATATATATGTATGTATATACATATATTTAGTAGTGTTCGCGATATGATAAAAAAAAATATAACTATTATGTTTTTAATAGTTAAACCCACTACATATTTTAAATTGAGCAAACTAAATTAACATTTCTATTGAAAATTAAATGTTAATAAATTATTATATTTTTTTTTTCAAACATAGGACTAAACAAGTTTATGTTATATGATGTACATACTCACCAAACCTTTATTATGATTTGTTAAGAAATTATTAAATTTTCACTTGTCCTCTTTTCATTCTCTTTATTCCGTATATGAGCCATTTTTCAGCTCCAATGATTAGCCGACAAATTCCACTGTTCCTCTGGCGTCTGTCCCAGGGATGATTGAAAGCAAAATTTGGTTTTCTAATAACAAGTTGAAATTGAAATTAAAAAAGTCGTTTTATTTATATAATAATAAATTACACATAAGAAAAATATATATATGAATAGGAAATACAAATTTAATCAATAATATATCAGAAAAATAATAAATATTATTTTATTATAGTTTCAGAAATAAGGATAGAACAGATAAATTACTTAACTGTGTGCATGTATAAAGTTGGAAACTTAATTTGGATTATAATATATTGAGCATAGGTAGTAGCAATTTAGACGTGCATTGATGTGTAGGTTGGAATAATTTACTAAAAATAACAAGAGATGGGTCCATGGGTCATAATTGTATGGACTATAATTAAGTAAGGAGTTGGGAAAAAGAAAGTGGGAGTTGAAATATAATACTGATTGATGTATACATTGTTAAAACTTTAAAAGGGTTTTGAGAAATGCAAAGCATCATGATGATGAGCCATTTTCTTTGATAATGACTCTGTAACTAATTTCCCCTTACTCTTCCTTTCCTTCTTTGCAATTTGTTTAACCTTCAACAAAATATTCTCTTTTGTTTCTTTCTCCCTTTTTGTTTTGACTTTTCAAGATTTGCTTGGACATATTGGGCTAAGAAAGTGATGTTTCTTTTTATTCATATATATGCATTTATTGATTCAGCATCTTCTTTTAATTATATTAATCAATAGTAAATTATACTTACCATTACTGTAGAATTAGTTACCATAAAAATGTCATTTTTATTCTAAAATTAAACATGTATTAGACTAACGGTCAAAAACATTGAATGTTGAACAGTTTTTAGTAAGTATAATTAAGAGTTTTTTTATGAAGTTATATTTAAAAACTTAAAAATTGTTATTAAAAATATTTTACAAGGTTCAATTAAGTTTTAAGTTCATAATAAATTTAAATATTTTAAATTGAGTCTTTATTAAATTTTTTTGTCTGCTTACTACTAAAACATATTTTATATTTTTCAATTAAGTTGTTGTTGTTTTATTTTTTCTATTAACTGACATGATTGTTATTTTGTCTCATCACCTTGTTTTCACATGTTATTTTGTTAATATTAAATGACGTAGTTTTGTGATTAATATGATAGATGATTTCTATTTTTTGGTGAGTGTAAACAAACATAAAAAAGGAAGCACAATAAAAACCTAATACAATTTTGGAAGACTACGGAACAAGTTGAATAATTCAATCATTGTAAAGTTGGAGTTGTGCGTGAAGGTAGTGAATGACATTCAATAATGAAACTATTTGTGAGACATTGGTAAAAAGTGACTTTTATTGTTTTGGTTCAAAATGAAAAAAAAAATAACTTATTTGATAATATTGAAAAGAAAGTGAGGAAGTGAAATGGAGGAGAGTAAACAAAATAAAGATGGAAAGCAAAATGAAGACCTAAATACAATATTGGAAGACTAGTGAACAACAAGGGTTGGGTTGGAGTTGCGTATGAAGGTCATGGAGGATAAAAAAAGCTTATAACCAACATTGCTTACATTTGCCTCTAACCCTTATATTTATTAATATTGTTTTGTTGTTCAACCTCATGATTTTGTCCAATCAGTCTCTCCTTAGGTTTTCTATTTTTTATTTTTATTTTCGTTTATCCTCATTCAACAGTAAAAAATTGTATGTTATGTTAACTACAAAACTATGTAGAGACAACTATAAGGTTATGGGGTAGATAACAATCACATGGTTCAATTAAGAGAAAAATTAAATGACAAGGATTCAATTGAAAAATATAAAATTTTTAAAATTCAATATATCAAGAAAATTTAATAAGGAGTCAATTAAAAATACTCAAATTTATTAGAGAGTTCAATTAAGTCAATTTACAAATATTTTTTCTTAATTTATTTATTTTTTATAATAAAATTGTGAAAAAATCTATTCTGTACCAGTGAACTCAAATTAAAATCTCTTTTAAATTATTTAAATTGTTTATCCCCTTTATCACTTTAATAGATTGATTAATTATATATATATATATATATATATATATATGTATATATATTATAAATATGATATTGTGTTGTATTGGTGTGTTTACATGTGACCTAATGTGGTATGATTTATATGATGGATGAAACCTTTCTCATTTTCTTTCATTTTATCATTGTCTTTTTTTAGAGTCAATTAATTATTTTATTCATTTATTGATGGGTAATAAGTTACAATTTAAATTAAAAAACGTAAAATTAAAAATAGGAATACAAGTCTTTAATTTGTAATTATCACTCTAAAAATCATATATTATATTTATATTAATTTCTCTTTTATATTTTCTTATAAAATCTCATAGTTCTATAAATAAATGTATGTGAATGAATAGTTATGTGCTTCTAAAAAGTTAGAGATTTATTTTTTTTTATCAAAATAAGTGATGCAGGAGCATGTGTATATATCAAAGTTAGGATATCTTACAAGTCTCACATGAAAAAGTTGGGAAAGTTTCCTTCCCTCCTATTCATATAAATATATAAATATGCATCATGTACTCATTTTGACAGAAATAAAATAAAGTGATATAAGCTTTGTACTTATTTTTTCTAAACTCATTTTGAGAGTATGATGTTTAGTTAATACCTTTATCCTAGTCAACCAAGGTGGGTAACCTGACTATTTTTCTTGCCTAGCCAACCAAGGTGGGTTTCTTAGCTATTATAGTGAGACTAGTAACCTTGTCACGATTGATGAATTAAACGACGTCCCATCATCAGTTTGGTATTAGAACAAAATCATCTTACTCAAGTTAAATTCACTTGGTTCATGGTAAGAGACTTCGTTATGAGCGGTTTTGCTTGGGTGCGATTCGTCGTTAGTGTGACTCATCTGCTGCGAAGTTCTTAGTAACATCATTCCTTACTTCTTTATTTTTATAAGTGTCTTATTATGATTACTAAAATTTGGTGCATCAACATGAACGTCTCTTCATTATTGCATCATCTTTATCATTGAAAACGTTATCTTCACCATAATGGGGTTAGTAACCTCGTTGGTTAACCAAATGATATTCTAGTGTCAATTGTAGAGACAAAAATTCAGCAAAAGAAAACACAGAGTTTTCTCAATCCAGGTAAAATGACACATAACACGTGTATATGCTAAAATTAGGACGCCTTACAAGTCTCACATGAAAAAGTTACTAAAATTTTCCCCTCTCTAATATTATAAATATATACTCATATATTTCTTTTAACACAAGTTGAATAAAGTGATTTTTAATATAAATTTTATATTTATTTTTTCTAAGCTCTCTTTGAGAATAATACGTGTTAATATTTTGGCCTAGTTAACTAAGGTGAATTTTCTTATTTTTTTCCACCATAACGGATTAGTAAACTTATAACAATTGATGAACCAAACGATGTCAAGGTATTAATAAGTCAACTTTTAAAAAATTTACAGAAAATGATTCTTTTTTTAAATTAAACTAAATTTGTATAAAGAAACATAACATTAGTTTGATTAAAGTTTTACTTCTTTGTATGATTTTACTTTTGTTATAATAATTATTAATTATTAGTAATATTTATTATTATTTTATAGTATTAGCAATATTATTATAAAAAATTAAAATAGATTAAAGAATATTTATAAATTTTTAATATTTTAATTTGTATAAAAGAGTATAATAAAAAAATAAACTCACAAGAGACAAAATAGAAAAAAAAATAAACAAATATGTTCATAACACAGTGAACACACCAATGACTTCTATCTTAACATATATCACAGCTAAAAAAAGACCAGCAAACAAGATTATCTTTAATTAAGTAAAGGTTAAAGCACGTGGTGATAAAAAATTAGGCAGCTATAATGCAGTGAATACGTCATCATGTTCACAGTAATTGATATTAATAATAAGGACAAAGATCCACCACTTCTTTAACAATTGGATCCCTCACATCCTATCGCAATCTATAAGCTGAATCATTGTAATGATTTCTTTCAATATTTTTTTCAAAACCACTACCAAGTGCTCTTAGATAATCATCATGAAGTTTTTTTTTTTCTTTACTATTATTTTTAATTAATTGAGTTTAAGTATCTCGCTCTGCGGATTCTCTTCCTAAAGACACATTTTTCGTATCTCCTTTTTTCTGCTGCATTGCTATTCCCCTTTAATTTTCAATCAACCCAACTAACACAAAGGTTATGGAAAATGTTAGTTTAAGGTTGTAAACCTACTGTTGAATGAAAAAATATATTTCTTTTACTTCTAACTTCTATGTTCAGAAAACGGGATAGTTACACTGAATATATTGCTAGCCAGATTTTGCATTACTGGACAACACAGTTAATCAGAAGGTACAAATTTAAATTAATAAGTGACGTGAAACTCGTTATCCAAGTTATGAAGTGGGGGACAAAAAAGAAGACAGGGAAGGAGAAACAGGAAAATGAAATAATTAAATCCTTTATGCATCTTCTAAAAACATACTTTCTTAATCACTGGGACAACCGGGTTTAGGATTTGATAATAAGGCATTTAATTTGATAAACTATATTTTGTAATTTTGTGTGTATGTGATGCGGGGAAATGGGTGTCTATTTGAGGATATTGGTAGACAGCGTGCAATTAGATGGAAGGCACAAGAAGAAAGAAAGCAGTGTTACACTGGAACTTACGTTCAATGATGATGGACTACGTTACGTATAACATTATTCATCTTTTGTTTGTTGTTGGTCGGTCATGCATGTAGCAGATATGTCAACGTGAATAGGAGGAACAACCATTCCTGTTTATCGAACAGTGATATCCACAAAGCAAACAAAAATGGAATGGCTCTTCCCACAAAGCAATTTCGCTTTCAATTATTGAGCTTCTGCCTCTTCTTTCTTAAGCCCTTATATAATATATAGTATTCTTTCTCTGACATGGTATAGTATGTGCTTGTGCAAGTTTGTTGAGACAACAACAAGTGAAAAAAGTTGACCCAATCAACGTAAATGAGACCAACATGCATAGAGAAAAAATTAATATATATTAAATAATAATATCAGAGGGTGTAGGGTACTCCATTAAATTTATTAACCTTAGGGGACCATGTACAAGACCTTTATATATTCAATGATAAAATTGAATGACGAATTTGTGGCAGACACTGATTGTGATATATTTTGACCTCTCTGCACCATGGTTGGAAGCTCGGCGAACCAACTCTGAAAACTTGTTACTGGTACAACTTCGCCAGACAAATTTCCTGCCACAGGATGGGTAAAATGTAAAAATTTCTCACAACAAAATTAATCAATATTCTCTTGTCAAATTTAAATCAAATGATGACGAGTTTTTGAAAAATAAAAATATTCTTCATGGCAAGTTAAAATAAGTGCTGGTATTTTGAAGAAGATAAGAAGAGAGGAAGAAGGTTTTATGCATGTGTTGAATGTTACAAGAATTTTTTTTTACCAGAGTAACCAAAAGACATCAATCATCAAACATGAAGTATATATCCAGAAGGGTTACAACTAATCACTCCTTCCCTGTCATAAGTTCCACTGTCTCAATTGTCACTGAAGTTTCAATATCTTAATGTGTTCACAATATAAAATCTTAATTTATCTTGTAGTAGATTTGATTATGTCATCTCACTTTTAAGATCTTTTTTATTTACTTTTCTTTCAATGTAAAGATCTTATAACAATTGATTTACAATAACAGTTGTTTAATTTTATTTTAATTATTGTGAATAATATTCATTCATAATTAATATTTCTTTGACACAAAAATGTTTTTTAATAAAAAAATAGTTTTTTTTTTATTTCTGTGACTGGATGATCTTATTTAAATAAAATAAAGAAATTTATAGGAATTTGAAATATATTGGAAGGAAGGAAAATTATGAAAATTAATTTGTCTTTAATAGTTGATTCTCACTTTTATGTATTCTATAGTACAATGAGAAACTAAAGAAAAAAAAAATACACAATTCTATTTTAAAAACTTATGTGTGTGTTGGTGGGTTTTAATTAAAGTTGGCATCACCTATCTCTTAATTAAAATATATATGTTGCCTTAATTAACCACACTATCTTATTTATATTTTTCTAAAATGATAATAGTGATTTTTTTTTATATTTAGGAATATTAAGTGATCCCAATTCAAATTTCCAATTAAAAAGTAAAAGTAATATGGTCCCACGTCTTATAAGTAATCCTATATTTTTTAAATAATTGTAATATCTTTAGAGAAAAGATTCAGGATCATCAGTTGTAATAACTTATATATGTTCCAAATTCAAATAAAAGATTTATAGAGTCCAGAAAACATAAACTTCTACGTTGCAAATTAAAATACATGATTTTTAAGTATCATGACTAATTTGGACATAACTTCCTTCCTTTATCATTACAATAGTCAATTTTGTACATGAGTTGAAATGCATAAATTATTTCATATATAATATTTTTCTGTATATCAAAAGATTACAACAGTTAATTTTAATTTAAATACCATAAATATAAGTTTATGATTTTATTTTTTTAATAGTAAGATTAAATTTATATATACCATTTGAGTTCTTTTGAAATTATACACATTTTTTTTTCTAATTTTATTTTTATTTTTGTTACAACTTCGACAATATGGTGATTCCACCATATTGAAAAATTAATTAAAAAAACCCTAATGTATGAAAAAAATGCCTGTATAACATTTTGAAATAATTTAAATGAATGATAAAAATTAAAACACCTAAATGAAATCCTAAAAATCCTAAAAACACCTAAAATAATAATTTAAAGCTTTCACACGAACAATGAAACCCTAAAAATCCTTTAAATATGAACAATAAAACACACAAACAAACAGACCCCACCTCTGTATCGCGTATGATAATAACGATGGACTGTATATGTTACGAATAATGAACGTACTTAAACCGTATACGGATCAGTGTAAACGTGTGGTGGATCGAAAGACAACAATGCTAACCTTTATAAAACTGTAGTAGTTCATGTTTTATGATTCCTTATTAATTTCTCTGGTCAATAGACATAATAGAAGAAAAGTACATGATTTGTTCACAATTATGTTTATTATTATTATTATTATTTAAAAAAATGCAGTGTAGAAAGCTATGATTGCTATTGGTACGTATGCCTGACAATTAATTTAAGTGGGTAGCAACCTTGCTTAAATAAACAAGGGAAACTACATCATAGCATAGGTACTGCCACTGAAATTATTGCCCTTTATAGTATAAACATATATCATTATTGATTCATTGATTCCTGCTTTATCATCTCTTTCTACTTTGGTCAATAAGTCTTTAGGCCTTTTGATTAAAGAAAGAAAAGAAATATATATGCTCTTGTTCTTAATGTTTAATATAATAAAAGTGGAAAACAATTATGGTTGGCGTACCTGACAATTAATATTAATAAGTAACAACCTGCATTAAACAAACAAACACCAAACTGCATAATATGTACTCATCTCACGGCATTCTTCATATAATATTCTTTTTCAATTAAATACTTTTCTATATAACTGTCATGGCGGTTGCTCATGTTTATCATTAATTTGTCCTACCAGAGAGTAATTGGTTTTTGCTATATTTATTTGTACGTGCAATTTTATTTTATGAGTGTTATAAATGGGTTTCGAGGATGGTAGAATAGTTTGGATTAGATTTGTTTACATTAAAAGCTTAAAAATAGTAAAATTAAAGAAAAAAATGGAAAAGTTGAGATTAAAATAGTAGAAAATCAAAATTATTTCTTCATCGAAATAGATTAACCATTAATAATCTCATTTTCTGCCAAATCCTTCTCATCTCTCTAAGCCACAAGCACCAAACTCTTACCTCTTACACTACAAGAAAATTTAGAGACCAATTTTTAGCTACAAAATGAAATGGTTACTAATTGTGACCAAAATAGTTACCAAATTAGATTTTGGTTGCTAAATAACTATAAAATATAAGTAATGATTGATTTTAGTGACCAATTAAGTCAAATAATTGGCATAGGTCACTAAAACCTTGGTAGCTAATGTTAGATATCAATTATTTGACTTAATTGGTCACTAAAATCAATCATTACTTATATTTTATAGTTATTTAGCAACCAAAATTTAATTTGGTGACTATTTTTGTTACAATTAGTAACCAATTCATTTGGTAGCTAAATATTGATTTCTAAATAGTTTTTTCTTGTAGTGTTATGTGATCTCTTAGTATATGTGAATAAAAAAAATTAGGATATATCAATCTTTTGGGAAGGTGCTCTCTTTCTTTCTCCTTCTTAAGAAATTTCATGCATGAAAGTTCTTTTAAGTTTTATGAAATTTGATATAAAAAAAATATAAATATCAAAGGATTGTTCTCCGGTGGGATACTGAGATTTTGGACTAATCAATATTTTTTTTTTTGGTGTGTGCTTCGGAACCTCCATACCATTGTGTATTCTTTACATCAAAAGGAAACTTTTTTAGATAAGGAAGCTAAAATCTTACTTATAATTAAATTTCAGTTTTGAAGAGTGTTCTACTTTCAATTTTGGAAAATTTTACATGTAACTTTTAAAGTAGACTTTGTTCTTCATATTGAAAGTTTGAATTAAAGGAATTGAGAATTTCTATTGTCAGATATCGATTTAAATAGTGTGATTCGACGATGTTCACGTGGTTGATATTAGTTTGAATATTGTTCTTAGCTTATATTTTCATGAAGGAGTATTGAGTGATGATTTGAGGAGCTTGAATTTAGAATTCTTGTGTTACTAGAAGCGGTTGTATTAATTTTGTTTACAAGAGTTTATGCTAGAAGAAGTAAGCATGGTTAGATCCTTATATATTGACTTAATTAATAAATTGTATACGAAGTTGTTTTTGAAAAAGTGGAACTTGAATTATTTTACATATATAATTATGTTTAAATACGTGAATTTTGATCTTTATTTTTTTTACATATATTTGAATTGATCATTTTCTTTATAATTCCTTTAACGGAACACCTTGATAATCCTAAAAAATTTAAACAGAATTTTTCAAATGAGAAATAAAAAATGCTAAAATTTATTTAGTCAATTTTTATGAAAGTAAATTTAAAATCAAACTCAACATCATAAATTAGTTAAATTAGTTTAAATTAGTTTAAATGTGAGGTTTGTATCTCATTTATATAATAAAATTTGATCATATGTCTCATTGATTTATTTTCAATACATCTCTTTTCATGTGACTCACTAAACATATCAAATGTAAGAATACAGAAAGATTTAATAATAAGTAATATAATAGATAAAACAAATTTCATTATGATTGATTATAAATAAACTCTAATACTATTTTAAGAGAGTAAATTTTAAATCTAATCTAGTTTCACAAACTAAATTGTAAAATAAAATTTCTACCTCACTTATATAGTACACTAGTACATTTTGGTCATATCAGTAACTGATTTGAGATCATCAATACAGATAAAAAAATTTATTACCAAATTAAGTCAATCTAAAATTGATGCTTAGTTGACAAATTTCACATTTCTAAAAAAAGTTATATTTTATTATTTTATTATATAATTTAGATAACTTTGTTATATATAGTACTCATTTACTTTAATAATTGTATATAAATATGTTTTAAATATTAAGTAACCGCTTATATGCTTTGATTTATAGTATTGTAGGGATTTAGGTATTTAATTATATAATTTACAATTAGGTGAAACTGGAGATTATTTCACTTTTACTTATTGTAGCTAATGTTAGGAGTTACCTTGATTTCTTGTGGAAAAGTGTTAAGTACTTAGCTGTTCAAAATTTGTCAAGTCATGAGAGTTGGGGTTATTTAATCCGTGAAGAGTGAAAGTGAAAATGTGATTAATAAATTAGTTTGTGTGGGGATCTAATGATGTAAATTACTAAATGTGGTTATGAGAAATGTTGTTATGTTTAAATGACTGTATTTGATTTGTATTTTATATCTTGTTTGAAGTTTACTAGCTTACCTTGAATGTATATTTGAGTGTAAAATATATGAGAAAAAATAGTGCAAATATGAGAAAAAAAAATCTTGTACTGGCATATAATATATAATACTATATTATATTTTTTTTTATCGACAATAATGAATAAATAAATTAAGACATTTTAAAGATGTCCAAACTCTTTTATAAAAGGTCATAGTCTACTTGTTTTGTTTCATAACAATTAACCTAATTAACTACTAAAAAAGCAAAATCTTGGTTCACAAATTGTCTAATCTACCACTGTAACTCTTAAAATATAAAATACAGAGACTACATTTTCCTATATTTTACATAATCAATAGAGAAAAGTGTTTGAAAATAAAATATGAGACGTAGAGGAAAAAGAGAAATACTTTTCTTTTCTTATTTTTTTTCTCTTGTCTCTTACAACAGAAAGAACAACCTATTTATAGGTATTAACACACTTTTTTAAAAATTGAAAATAATAAAATTTTATTATAGTCATGGAACAATTCTTTCTTATGCAAAACTCTTGACTCTTTGCCTCTTATCTATGGAACTCTAAATTCAAAACCCACTAAAATAACATTTAATGTTTATTTAACAATACTTACTTGGGTGATACCATTATCATTGTCCCTCAACTAACTTGTACCAGTTTAATCTTTTCCTACTCAGATCAAATAAACCTTTATCCTATCTCTTGAAAGCTGCATTCCTTATGGATGTTTATAATTTGAATGTTGACTTATTTTCCTTGCAATATTAGACCCTGTAAACTATAAATTCTTCATCCTTTGGAATCAACCTAGATTGGGTTAGGTTCCTTGAGCGATCTACCTTCTTCATCACGTCAATATCCCCAACAACACCAATTCCAATTAACCTGTAAAACAACAACATAAGCAAGTCCTTTTTGTAGGCAAATTCTACAATTTCTCACAATAAAATTAGTACAACCAGTTTCTAGCAAAGACTGTGTATAACCTTTGTTGATATGTGATACAATTTGAAACAATACCTTTATTGCTTTACAAAACAGTTAAAAACAAGATTCTAAATATCTACATGAGTTCGAAAACCTACAAAACCAACATCCTCTGTTAATGATAACTAACTTTAAAAAACTTTACCTTTATCTGACCTTACGTAAAACATTTGATCGATAAGAGAGGATTTAGATATCAATCAGAATAAGAAAATTTAGGATATTTATTCGTTATCTAAGTCCATGCATTGACTTGAGCCATACAAGTTAGAAAAAGATGACTAACACTTTACTCCTTTTCTTCACACAATGTGCCACAACCTATTACTTAATTGCACACTAATCTATTTTGTAGGTTATCTTTGATAAGTACCCTATTAATTAAAACTCTTCAAGCCAACTTTGGTTGATGCAGAAGTGAATGCTTTAATTTTCCATAAAGTCTTTTACAACAACTTGTTTTCACCTAAGACTCCTTCTTCATTGAAGATGTTATATGCAGACTTAACACAATATAAATTTAGAGATCGTTGGCTTGCCAAATCCATTCATCATAACCCTGACTATTTAAAAATTTATTATCTAACTCTAATATCATGTGATTAACTTGGTCTTCCTCCCACTGAAACTAAATTCTCCTCTACTCCAGATTCCACTCCAAATAGTACCATTCCATCTCTCAACCTGAATCAAAGTTACTTCCTTATTCAAGCTATTAGCATAAAATCTAAGATAAAAATCTTTAAGAACATTTTTTTTCAACCTACCTATAGTCCCATAATTGAATCCTATCACCCATACCTAACCTTCAAACTATATTCTTATCAAACTGTTATCAAATAGAGGATCCTCACAAATGCTTCTAAGATCTCTTCACTATCTATCATTCTCAAAATTATTTAGAGATCTCCAAGACCCATACTTAGATTCTAAAACTTCAGTCCATAAACCTCTTTCTTTACATCTAAGTTTTCACTTCCACTTACCCGAGAAGCGCATAGTTGAATAATTTCAAGTCCTTAACTCCCATTCTCCTTTTTTTTTTTTTTGCCTTAGATAAACTATCCCATGTTACCCAAGGAATTGTCTACTCTCTTGCTCCCAACTCTACAAAAATTCTCTTTGAATGTTCTCTACCTCTTTGTACATTTGACATTTTAAATAAAGACAAATAGAACAAAATTGACTTGGCCAGCCATTAAAATTCGTTTTCCTTTTCATTTCACTAACTCTTTCCTAAACTTTCCTATCATATTCTGCCAAAATAACACACATATTAATTATGGAGGTGATAAAGTTCGTTGAGGATTATCTATGTAATTCACAACCTGCACGGTTACAAGTCATTATTTTTAAGCTAAATATAGAACATATGTTTTCAAAACTCGATCCAATCCACATTATTCATGGACTAAAAAATGTATATATTTTCCTGAAAGCAGCAAAGTATATTTTGGTGGGGAAGAAACAGGTGACGTTTGTCTTCTGACTTTGTATTTGGTTAGGAGAAATGGTTAATCATTACTATCGTGGATCCTTCCTGACAGGAAAATCTTTTCATTCAAACCATATATACCACATTTTCGTTGTGCTTTTTGTGGTCTCAATGACATGTTAAGTCTAAACATACTAGATTTTTGAATCTTCTTGATAGCTCACTACACATTGCAATGCCCAGGATTCCGATAGCACCCCATCAACAAAACTATTTTCTATTTCAGTTACGCAATTCCCGGGGAATCTTCTGTTAACCTATTTCATTACTTTTACTACTATCTTCTATACCATTTAATGTCACAAAAATGATACAATTCAGTTAGATGCAAGAAAAATTGAAATACAAAAGTATTGAATATTTTTTTTATTAAATATTGTAAATTAAAGAAAATTCAGTTATATGCTTGTTAAATCTAAATAACAATCTATAAAGTGAATTCTTTGGTAGGGAGAAAAGAAATAAATTAGATAAAAATAAGAAGGATGAGTGAAAAAAAGTGATGAATACAAGAAAAGTTAAAAGTATATGTAGTAGAATAAAATAAAGAGAAAAAAACTTGCATTAATGGTATCTTCTACTATGATCTGAACCTGACACGCCACGAAGGAAAAGTTGGAAGGAAGAGACATTGCAGATTTGCAGTGAAGTGAAGTGAGTTAGCAAACCCCTTGAGCTATTGAGTTGAGCAAAGGGTAATTGAGAAGCAAATGGGGAATATGGAAAAATGTGGTTGTAGTTAGTGTGTGACCCCTTTGATTTGTTTGAGTACATTAGAGAGAGTGTCTGTCCTTTTTCATGAACATGAAAATGAATTTGTCACTGTCACATCCATTGCACCAATCACACTTTTCCATCTGCACAAAGGTAAGCACAAATCTTTATGGGTCACACCCACCACCCTCTCAATTTTGCCAGGGCAAAACCAAACCAAGCTGTACACAAACATCCTTTAATATTAAAGGCAAAAATCTGTGCCAACGAGCACCCAAACCAAGATGATCGAAACAAGCAAAGACATACAAAATAAAACGTGTGGTCAAAGAACATCATCATCGTCATCGTCCTCCTCCTCAATATTCCCATTTCCCCTTTCTATCTCTTTTCCGTACGCCTCTTTCCACCAAAACACTAGCATATGGGATATCATATCACTTACAATTTCATGGATTGTAAACAAAACCGAACCAAACCAGACGTAGAATAGAAACACAAATTAATGTTGTCCTCTTACTTTATTTGTTCTAGCCATTTACAATTAAAATGAGAGGAGTTAAGGAAAGACACACAGAGACCATGAAGAATATAACAGCCTCTGAAAGAAAAACCACAAGTGGCTGCTGCTCTCACTGCCAAGAGAACACACACCAACCAACCAAACCATTAAAAAAGAGATGATTTTGAATATTTATACAACACGAGGCCACAGAGAAGAAGAACCTAGTAATTCCACACCAGACCCTCAAAGGCAATGTCTCGTTCGGCATCAAAATCAAAGGGTGGTGGCTGATACATCCACGCGTCCACCGAGTCCATGAAAACAAACTCCTGCAACTCCACACACCCAGCATCGGTGCTTTCCAGGGACGGAAGTTCAACTATCTGACTCAACTCGTCCGAGGCAGACGACAGGTCCATTGCCGACACCAAGGACGAGAGCGAGGATGGCTCCATGTGCGCCGCCTTCGCCGCCGCCGCCTGCACGTCGCGGGCAGCCAGGGAGGCCGGGCGTGGGAGGGAGTTCGCCAGATGGGGGAAGTTCAGAATGGCAGCGGAGCCTTTGATGCTCATCGCCGCCACGTCGTGCGCCCTCGCCGCCATCTCCGGCGTCGGGAATGTGCCTAGCCATATCCGCGACTTCTTCCGCGGCTCGCGGATTTCCGACACCCACTTCCCCCAGTTCCGCATCCGCACGCCTCGGTACACCGGGTGCTTGCTCGAGTCGCGAATGCGCTTTATCTTCTTGCTCTCCGGCCCCGCCTCGGTCTCCGACGACGTCGTCTTCTCCGCCGAAACTCTCATTCTTTATTGTCAAAGAAAACTAAATTATCACTATGTGGTTCTTTCTACAGCGTGATGGAGTTTAGTTGCTTATTTTCGGAGGAAGAAGAAGAAGACGAAGAGGAGAAGGAGGAGGCTCTTCTCATTTGACATGCAAGTGAAATTCATTAGCTACGACTTTTTTTTTTCTTCTCTTTTCCTTGTCACTTCTTCTCAGTGACTCATATAACACTTATAAAGGTTCATAGAGGAGAAGAGGATGGACCCACTTGAGAAAAACGCGACACTCGCCCTGCAATCGCATAGTTAATACTAATACCTTCTTCACTCTCGCTGCCACGCAACCTCCTGTTAAATTTTGTTCCTTCCTTTATATATATTGTGTTTGTATTTACTCATGCTTACCCTTTTTAACCACCCTCCTGTTCTTTCTTTCACCCTCCTCACTGTTCATCTACCCCTCATCTTTTTTGCTAGAAAGTTTCATCAATGCAATGCATATCAAGGCTCTTCTGTTGTGCTTTATTATCTTGCCCTAAACTCGCCATCGCCAATAATTTGCTATTTTGTATTTTCCACTGTAAAAAGCACTGCTGGCTGCAACAGGTTTGGTTAGTCAAATTTAATAGGGTTGACACGAGAGGTGCCACGGCTCCACCTCCACTTGTGTACTTTTTATTTTATCAGTCTAGTTGGGGTTTTTCTATGATGAGTATCCCTGCTGATTTTCACTCCTCTTTTGGGATGGGTTAAATTGTGTTCCTTTGTCTTTGCATGTAGACGTAGGTATCCGATACGACCAGTTTTATTTATTATTTGAACAACTTGTCGTATTTTAATATTTTCTCACGCCCTCACTATTTATATATATATTTCATTCTCTCTCCATATCATTTCGAAAGCTAGAAACAGTGGAGAAAAGCATATGGTGTCCCTCCCCAGGGAGAGGTCAAAACAACATTTTTTTCATTATACGGACGCGCTTCTCCTTTCTTGGGGTACGTCCAAGTCTCAACTTGAAAGCAATCAATCAGTTGTTGGTTCCATTTACACATGTTACATTGTAACTCATTAGTTCAAGCTTAGTTGATTAGAATTGTAGGATTTGCTTGAGAGGGAATGATGTAGATGTACTAGTACATGTAATTCGGTATCTGTATAACTCCCATGAATCATCACCACAGAAGGGGTTCCAACCATTGCATGTGAGTGCTTTTAAAACTAGAGAGTCAGGGCCAGCAATGATTTAGGTTTTTGGACCCTTCTTTCAATATTTCTTCCCCTTCATTTACGATGTATTTATTTGTCTCTCCTCGTAGAAGAAGATGCAATTATTTCTCCCCTTATTATTATTCCTACTCCTTTTCGGTTTATTATTACTATGCGATTAGATCCCTTTTAAATTGATGGGGCCTGCCAGTATTCCTCGGCATGTTGTCCAATTCATGGTTTGTAATTGTCTCCATCTCATCATCACTCACATTTCAGACACCACCAGAGACTGTAATCTTATGGTACGTTTTTCTCTCATTCATTAGAAAAAGTAGTTTTCAAAATAGTGAAAATACTAAAGGATGCTACCTACGCCATGCTTTGAAAAGATAATAAGAAAAAAACTAAATTTTATTGTACTCATATTGTCCTATGGACTGTTTTGTTCTTTGTGCGTGACAACCGAGTAAGCCCTGTGTGTGTTGTGTTGGCAGTGTGGTGCGCTATAGGTGTTTCCATCTTGCCACGTGCACTTTGTGAACAGTGATTTAACTCTAATAAATGGACCAACCCCACACTTCAAAGTGACATTGCTTTGTCAAACATGTTAAAGGCCCATTTTTCCTATCACTCAGATTAGACACATAACAAATCCTTGCAATTTACAGCACCATGGTTGTATTATTGATGAAGCGAGATAACCCTCAAAAGTCTATCTATCTAAGCCCAAAAGGATAGATAACTTAACTTTATAGCTTCTGCCATTGCTAGGGCCTCTCTACATTTTATGCTTTGCTAACGACGAAAATAATCCGTCCATGGTTTTATTGTTTTATACGTGCGTTTCCATATTTTCCCTAAGTGTCCACTACCAGACGATGATATTGTACCTCCAAAATGAGCTGTTGCCTTTTGTGGTGTACCTGTTAACCTGTTTGGACTTGGACCCATGACATGATATTTATTTTTTATTTGTTTGCTACATTGTTCTGGTAACGCATAGAACTTTTTTCTTCACATATACAAGTACAAAGAAAAACTCTTGGAACCCAACCGCAGCCACACATGGTTCTTTTTCTCTTTCTTTCTCATCAAATAAGAAAAACGATTATAGAACCTTAAATCAGACATATGGGCCACGTTGAGGCATGGCCTAAGGTCCGACAAAGGCCACCCCAGATAAGATCTTTGAGTTGGTGAATGCATTTGGCTTCTGTTCCAGGATTCCTGTGGTTTTGTTCAAAGGTGAACAGCAACAGTGAACACATAATTTTTATGTTTTTGAAACTAATAGTGGACACATTATTGTTTTGACTTTTGAGTTTGCTTGCTGCTATACTAATGTGATTGATTCACTGAAGACACATTTTATTCATAACCTCAATGTTTTTTTGGATCTGACTTAAGATTCGTAATTAGCAAAGTTTTGAGAAGATTCAGGATTCTGATTAGCCTATATCTGTTACTCAATCTCCATCACTCGAGCCACTCCCACGTGGCCTAAATTGAGATGTTTCTGGAGAATGAGACTTTAAAACATACATAGGGTGCTGCTTAACACCAGGGACTTGATCATGACTTGCCTTTACTGTGAGCATGGTTGAACCAAGGTTAACAGGCGAATACATATATAGTACTTGAAACCAAAAATTTTGATGGTAGTTCAAGTCCAAACAAAATATTCTGATCAACGCATGGAAAGATGTCTACTCAATGATATATGGCTTGTCGGGTTGGGTTTAAACGTAACGTATTCATCATTCTAACATCTTAATTTGTATAGCATAATTATTAATAACTAAAACGACAATTATCTACCAGTCAAAAAAGAAAAGGCATCGCTCATTTCATATATTGGTAGGTATATCCTCTACTGCAGTTAAGAGCTGAAAAACTCAATGTAGTTCAATCCAATGGAGAACGTGGTTAAGGTGTCACGAATATGAACTAAGAAGTGACTATAATGAAGAAGGTTTAGGCATGCTGGTCTAACTTACATGATAGGTTCTGCTAACGAGAGTGGAGCATTTGCTATAAGGAATAAATATAATTCTACTAAGAGAGTTAAAATTTCATAACCATACGTATTCTTACAATAATTCATATGCTTTAAAATATGCAATCATACTAAACTGAAATTTAAAACATATTTAAAAAAAATCATATATAAATTTTTCAAAATATCTATTATTGTCAAAGTGTACTAAATGCAAAATGACCATTCACAATTTCATCTGCAGTGTTATCTGCTCCCATATAATACAATATCATTATAGATAAATAATAGAAACACCAATACAAACGAGAAAGGATAAGCTAACAGATTTAAAACAATTTTAAAATAATCCAAAATTAATCACATATTTCAACAACATATAAACCAGTCAAAACCATTTATCTTACTCAATTTCATTCACAATTTCAATTATATGAATATGACCCATATAAACAAATTTGACTCTACCTTCGGAAGACTCATACATTGAATAACTCCGAGAAATAACCCCGAGAAATGCACCAGTTATACAACTCCAGACTGTGAATCTACGCAGTTCCCAAGCAAATGAATCATCAATCTTGAAGGTTCTCGCTTGGGTAAAAAGCTTTTCACTTAACAAAATGGTCTAAAGAGCACCCTAGTTCCAATGTTATTTTCGCTTGAGCGAGAATACATTTCCTTGAGCGAAAACCTTTTCTCATCTGGATGAAAATCGAACAAAAATGGTCTAAAGAGCATGTTTAAATTTCGCTTGAGCGAGAGTCTCTCACTTAAACAAATATGCAGAAAAACCAAACATATTTATGATTTTTCAACCTAGTTCACTACTTCAACACTACCAATCATACTCAAATAACCCATTATTCACAGGACAACACATCTGCATATGAAATCATCTATTTCAACTTATAAATTTCACCCAAAAATTCAGACCTTAAGCAAAATATGCAGAAAAACCAAATGTATTTATGATTTTTCAACCTAGTTCACTACTTCAACACTACCAATCATGCTCAAATAACCCATTATTCACAGGACAACACATCTGCATATGAAATCATCTATTTCAACTTATAAATTTCACCCAAAAATTCAGACCTATAGGAAAATTCAACACAAGTGATTCACCCTAGCTTAGATTACATGTTTGACTCGAAATTTCAAATTACAAATTTCACAAAATTATAACTTATAAGCATGCAACTATTATAGTTAGCTTCCCTTACCTGATTTGAGCAGATACTCTTCCAAAAGAGCTCCAAAAAATCTAAAAATAGGAGAACTCTCACTTGCAACATAGAGTATCTAATCAAGGATTAGACTACACTACGAGGATGTGGAACCAACAGAGACTCCTCTTGAAGCCTCTGAAGGTACATGTTACAGATATAAAAACCTACTGAACAGATATTTAGAACTAATTCGGAGGAGAAAAGGGTAAAATTGAACTTACTCAAACTATGATCGGGCATTGTTGCTCAGATAGTTGCCACAAGTCTAACGGTGGACTCCGATCTTAATCTAATGAAGGACGGAAGGAGAGATTTAGATAGAAAACAGAGAGAAAAGAGGGGACAAAAGTTTAGAGAGATAGTAAATTTGTGAAAATAAAACTTGATTATTAGATTTTTAAATTTATTAATAAAATATTCAAGTGCTCATTTTACTTTATGACTTTCTCTAAATATAAATTTCTAGATCAAAACAATAAAAATGCGATAGTCATATTTTTTATTTTTTTGAATATAGAGTAACACACATTGTTTTCAATTCCTCACATTTCAGTTTAATTATATTCGGCCTATCTCTGTTTGTAAGAATGCGAATTATGATATTTGTTCATAAATTAAACTAAAAATTTTCAAGTTAAATTTGTGTATAGAGAGAATCAAGTCACTAAACGCCAAATGTTCTTTTTTGATGTTTACTCATAGTCTCTTACCAACTGAACTCAAACAGGAAGGGTTTCAGCCAACGTAAAAATCCATGAGATTAAGGATGGATTGAAGACCTAACCTAACAACTTCGATTAGATTATATGTCCTCTAGTTAAATAAGTACGATGATTTAGCTTCTACTTAACCATATTTGACAAAATCTTTAGACCTCCATCTTTATGATGAGACAAGGTTTGGGGAAAATGCCTAATTTTTGTCTGTGATTTTTAAGCATCTGTTGTAAAGTACAAGAGAATGATTAAGGATATATTTGCACAAGTTTTTTTTTTTTTTTTACTATTCAAATTAATTTATCTGTGAGTTAAATTAATTTATATGTAATTTAATATGTAAATTCTTTTATACAATTTCTCTAAATTTTTATTATTAACTTATATAAAGTTAATTTTAGCAAGTGAAAAAGTCTATTTTAAATTTTCTTTTTATTTTTATCCTTTTAAAAGAATTTATAGCGAAGTTTCTCCTAACATATGAATATTTAAATTTTTAAAATATTATAAATTATCAAACACTTTCTAACTAGAAATTGAATAAACATAGATATTTCAAAATTTTAATTTAAAATTAAAAATTACACACACACACACACATATATATATATATATATTGTTCACTATAATATTTTTTTTCATTTAATTTGATTATTTAAAAGGTAATTCATATATAAGTATTACATTAAAAGAGAATAAATTGTTAAGATATAAAAGAAACTCTCTTCAAGTTATTCTTGTAACAATTTGAATCCTTCTCAGATTTTTAAATAAATGTACATAAGATATTATTGAAAAAAATTAATTAAGATTTACTTCTTCTATAAATTTGAATCCTTGTCTGAAATTGAGTCATTTTTAAATAACAGCATAATATCACGATTTATTTTAAAAAAGAAGATTTATTCTAAAATAAAAGCGTTCGTAAGTTTTATTTCCACTCCCATTAAATCATATCTCTTCTGCATCCTATATATTATTTAGTTATTTTTTAAAATTTTGTATTCATTTTAAATATTTTGATATTCTAGTTAAATTCTCACCAAACATCAGTGGGAAAGAATCTCTTAAGGGTAAATGAAAACTAATAAAAGTGCGTCTTCAACACGTGGATACTTTTGTTTAATTTTTCGTTTTTGTCGGTAACAAAAAGCTTTAATCAAAAAGAGACAATAGAGTTGTTTCCAACTCTTATATAAAAATCTGTAAAAAATAGTGTATTGTCATAAATTTTATATAAAAACCTGTTTATTTTATGTCTACTATGGATATTTATAATCTAAATACAGTCAATGAATCCCTAGTATGAATATCCATTTTCACTTTGGGTATTTAAAACTAAATAATGGAGTTTATTAAGGTAATTTTTTCATGAAATTGTAAATACTTCATCTGTATTCAGGAAGAGTTACATTAATTAAATTTGAGCGTATTTTATGAGAAGTTATAACATTGCACTTGTTTCCTTGCGTGAAAAGGTAATTTATTCTAATTATGTTTTTTTATGAATAGATAATTTCAATTGATGTTTATGTTTATGTTGATATTTATTTATGTAAACGCATGTTCATTGGTTAACATGATTGTTACTAATTCGTTTGAAGAGTTATTATATCAATTGGATTAAACCAAAACGTTTTATGTTATGTGAGAAGAAAGAAGAGGTAGTCAAATTGGGAAATAAAATATGGTGATCAATCTGAAGGCACTGAGGTAACTAACACAGGGAAACAATTTCCATTGTCATAATGTGAGAGAGACATAAATTGCATGTACCTTATTGTATGAGTAAATGTTTTTATCTAAGAATTTTAGGTTGTCTTACAAGGTACAATAGTTCTTCCTTTATTTATTTATTAATTTTATTTTTTTTGAATAAACATTATGAGTCTTTCATTCTTCTACCATTTTCTTCTTTTATGGCTTAAAATGAAATCGTCATCATCATCACTCTCATTCAGAATTCTTTTCTTGGCTTTTATGTCGCCATTCTTTGATATCGGTTGCTGTTGTGGTTTCTGTGATGTTGCAGTCTTAGTTGGCGGCTTTGATATCTTCACAGGAGTTCCTGTTCGAAGCCCCTTTTGCTTCCTCTGTTTTTTCTCAAATGCTTTCTTAGCTTTTTCAGGAGATAGCAATCCATGTTCCATTAACCTGCAAATTCATAGATTTGTAATTTCTGAGCAAGATTTAATCCACAACAAATTCAGAAAATGAAACTACAGACTCCAAATACAATACAAAACACCATAGTTCAAGAGAGTCCTATACTACTTGAAAAAAATTCTGTTATGCTGAAGGAATCATACTGACTGAACTTATACCATACAGAAAATTAAAGCATTGAATATTTGAGGCCATTATTTCAATCAAAATTGGTCTTTTCAGAAGAATGAATATACTAACAAATTGTAAATTTGGTTTTTGTTAAAACATTCTTAAAATTATTACTTAGTTTAAAACAATGCTTCTCCTAGTAGGATAGCTTCCAAATAAAGGTTGCTCCCATTAACTTTAAGGATCTTTCATGCTACTATTAATTTGTTATTTGTCACTTGTTCAGTATGTTAACAACCTTTCTAGTCACCACTTACCATCTGATAGTCAAGTTGCTAGTTCATTTAAATAAAAAATTGGTTCAAGAAAGCATAGGGAGGTGTCATAATGAAAGTGTGGAAGCAGTATATTTCTTGGAAGGCACACTGTTCTGTAATACAAAGAGGTTTTCTACCTTACAGAATGTATTATGACATAAACAGAATGATGATGAACCAGTATGTAGATTTTACAGAGATGACAGAGATACTCAATGCCAGATACAGAAATACACAAAAACTCATAAGATAAGGTCAAACAAACCAAATAACGTAATTTTTTTTTTTCCCACAAAATGAATAAACAAAATATATCATCTTGTAATTTACAAGTCACAAGAAAAAAAAAAAAAAAATAGAACATTTTTGGTTCGTCTTGGAGAGGCATACAATCTATATGGGCAAGTAACACTCCCAGATCTCAGGGGTACTGGAAGAATGATCAAACTCTACATCACTTAGTCATAACAGCTATAATATTCTATCATGAACTAATAAACCCAGAAGCTTAAGCAATTATTAAGAATGTGAAAGATCTTATTCTAACTTAAATAAGGGAGTAATGATCTTTTATAGCTCCTTCTAGTCTATTTCAACATTTAAACTTATGAATAAGCTCTTCTCTTGAAAAAGCTCATCGAATAAGTATCTAATTAAGTTGTATACCTATGAAGATACATGTCTGAGGAAACAATTTTGTCAGGTGAACAGATACTTGTAGTTGTTTTTCTACAACAATGTCACTCTATGAAATGAAGAGAAGCAAAGTAGAGGAAAATGGCCTAGCATACTTTACCATGGTGTTGAAAACAATTAAAATTTTCAATTCCAAATCTTTAGAATGTTGTTTAGATAAAGATAAAGACTTCTCAGTCACACTTGTTGATAATGTTAGTGATACAAATGGAGACCATAGCATGTTCTTAACCAAAGTCACTTATCAGCAGACAGTACAGGATTTTTACAAACAATTAAGGCAACTTGATGCAATGGATGAAACATTAATTTGATTTATTAAAACAGAACATTCATAGTGCTCATCCTAGCAGATGATTATCCTGAGTATAAGTTGGCCTAGGCACATATCTAGACAACAAAACACACATCTAATAGCATGAGTGAAATGGGTGCTTAATAGTTGCATGATTGAAAGAAAACTCACCAAAATTCCGCCATTTCACTTGTTGGTATCTGTTTTGACAAGGATTCATAAAAGATTCTGAGGGGTTCTTTCTGTTAACAAAAATCATAGAAAATAAACCACAAGGATGAGTATAAGCCCATTCCATATGTAGACTTTGGTTTGTGAATTCCATGACCCAACTAAGGTAGATTTCAATACCTGTTCTGGAGGATCATGTTTCTGGCCAGGCAGACTATAGACTTTCTTTTCTCTCACTTTGGAAGTAGTTGTCTTTGTTATTGTTTTCGATGATGCCGATGATGTTGTTGTCGGTTTTGATTTAACCTTCAAGTTTATGCAGAGAAAACATAAGGTTCAATACAATCCTTCCTAATTGAAATTAACTCGTTATAATTGAACAATAAATGCGTTATGGTACTAAATTTCGTAAGGAAAAACATAATTAACACAAATCAAATGCAATTATTGGAACATGCCGGAATTCTGAACCCTAAGCAGTAAGCACAGCAACATCTAAAATTAACAGTCAATGCAATTTCCAACAGTCAACGAAGATCAGCTGCTGAATTCAGAACCCATCAATTCAAAGTCCCAACTTTGAAACCATGCATGTTCAATTCAATCATTAAAAAAAGTTGGGGTGTTTGTATTTTTAATTTTTGTTGAGAATGATGATACCTCAGATTTTGTGACAGTGGTGACAGACTTCATCTTAGAAACAGGTGTGTGTTTGCTTGAGCTGATGACCTTCTTCTTGAGAGCCAAAGGATCAATCTTAGGCTTGGAAGAAACATCTTGACCACTTGATTTGACCCTCATCACAGTGCTTTTGATCTCTGTAGCCATAACACCCCTTTTGCCAATTACCTACAATAGTCTATAGATTAGATCCAATCCACACAATTCATAGCATGTTCATCTCAGATTTGTTCTTATTCATTCCATCGTCACCTTTGGCTTTGGCTCTCTCAGTGAATTTAGTAGCTTTGCTCTGTGAAGATACACAACCCAGAGAGAAAAAAAGAAAAGAGGACTACCTTCAAAAGTAAAAACAGAACATAAGAGTGAGAAAGAGATTTGATTAGAAGTAGCAAAATAGTAAACAAAGTTGGATTCAAAAGGGAGTTGGATCTTGGAAGACCATGAAAATTTTCTCAGCTAACAGAGAGATCTTCAAGGTGGGGACCACTATTTATTTGCATTTTCGAAGGTTGTTTTGTTTTTTCACTGATTTTTACATATGGAGGTCAGAACACGTGTAACAGCTTAAATACACATACACATCATGTCCCTTTCTTTCATAGGAAAATATTAATTGTATTTTAATTTCTTCAAATTTAAGGTAATTTAGACTTTGATCTTTACATTTTGGTCTTCTAAGATTGAAAATATATATGAATATTAAATTTGAGAGATTAGTCTAATTTTACTAAGATTTAGAATTAAGGTTTAGAATTTAAAATTACTTTTTAATATTTTAAATTTAGCATTCAGAGACTAACATATTATTTCATGATAAACTACAAAAATTTCTTTAAATTTTTAAGATCAAAATTAAAATTATCTAAAATTTCAGAAACTAAAATTATAATTAAATAAAAAATATTAAGGTAACTGTGCAAATTTACCGATCTATTTTGCCTTTATTTATATTAGTAGAAATACTAAGTGGTCGTGTGTCATTCTTTTATAATAATAAAAATAGAATAAATTTAAAAAATATTATGATAATATCAAAATGAAAAAATATTACCAAATTTTATATTAAATCTATAAAAATATCTTTTATTCATTTGTGGGTAATTTTTGTATAGATAGTAAAATGAATACAGTTAATTATGTTTATAAAGATAAAAATAGTAAAAAAAAGTTATATAAAATAATTAAAAGAGAATAAAATGATAAAAAAAAATGTACAATACACAAATAATTATAAAGATAATTATTCTTAAAAAATATTAATAAATCTAATTTTTTACAATTAAAAACATATTATATTAAGTTCTTTAAAGAAAGATATTAAAGAAAGTGCACATCAATAAATAATAAAATATACAAGATGAAAACACAATCTTAAGAGAATAAGTTTATATTTTCTAAATAGTATCATCTTAATCACTTTTATTGAATATGAAACTTCAAATTTATCTTCAATTTCTAATAAAAATTCACAAAAAAAAAAAAAATATTTGTTTCTTTTATATGATCATCCTTTCAAAACTCGTTAATCATCATAATAAGTTTACTTACAAGAAAATTGGTCTCTAAGTGACAAAATTCTCTGTACTTGTTGGCGAAAGAACTTTCAGTGAAAATTTTAACTCAGTATTAAGATGTGTAGGTAAACAGTGTGAAATGTGGATGTAAATGATCCCTCTTATCCCTTTAAATAGTTGAGAAAATATATTTAATTAGCTGGCACCCAACTTTTTCTCTTACTTTTATAACTGCTTTTAATAATAAATATCTTCTATTTTTTAAATGGGATAGAATGAATATCTGCTAAAATAGATAAGAAATATCAGTTATTATTTTAAGAGAGAATCTTATATAAGATTATTCATTATCATATATATATATATATATATATATATATATATATATATATATATATTAAAAGTAAGTTGTGTTGGTGGATTCTTGATAATTGGATTTTTAACAATGATTATTGAATACATATACTATATTTTTTCTATCTTAATTATCTGTTGATTTATTACAATCATTTAAGTATTTATTTAAGAATTTAAATAAATAGAACCTTATGATAGGCTTTTTTAATGATTTAGTTTAAGTAGGTGAAAAATTGGAAAACCTGCTTAAATAAGAGGTGTTGGACATACAAACATAACTAATTAACAAAGTTTTTCTTAATATTAATAAGAGAATATAGGTTGATATCACCTAACAAGTACTGTGAAAAAAATTTCAAAATTTTCATTTATGAAAAATTACTTTATATTAATAATATAAGTACTACATTTTCCTTTATATTAGAGTTGAATATGTAAATATTTTATTTTTATTCATCTAAGTTTTCTACAATTATATTGTTCTTTTTTAATTACTTAATGTGTATATGAGTTTGATCACTTTTTATTTAATTAACTGAGATCTGATTCATATTAAAAAATGTTTTAACTGTATAATATTAAAAATAATATTTAAATAAAATTAATACTGTGAATAAGTTAATCATAATTAGATATATTTAAAATTTTAATTTTACAATATTGATTGTTTTATTATGATAATCAAATTTATGATATGATTTAATTGTTTAGTGAAATTCAACTGTATATTTTATTTATATATCACTATCTATCAGAATCATTTGTTGTATGCTTACTCTTCGAAGTTTATCTTTTATATTTATCTCGTCATCTTTTATTTTTATAATTCTCTCTTTATTTTAATTTTAATTTATTTTTTATCTCTCCATCCTTCATAATTTATTTGATTTTATTTAATCCTTTTATATTTATTCTATTTAAAAAATATAAAAAATAAGTAAACATTATTCACTAGTTTTGAATTAGTCCTTTTAATTTGATACCTGAATTTAAAATTCATTTTAAGTAAATTTAGTATATTATTTTTAAATTTTACAATAAATTTACTGACAAATTTATTAAGTCTGTAATTATCAATAAAAAAAATTCACTATCAAATTATTTATCGATAAATATATTCTATCGCTAAATCACACATCAAGTTAGTTACAAATTTACATCCTTATTAATAATAATAATAATAATAATAATAATAATAATAGTAATAATAATAATAACAATATTAATAATAAAAATAAAAGTAAACTAATAATAATAATATAATAATAATAATATTGATAATAATAATAATAGTATAATAATACACAATTTTTTTTTAATAATCAGATAATTATAGGTTTTGTCAAGATGCAAGGTTAATAGTAATAATAAAAATAATAAAATAAAAATAATGTAAATAATAATAATAGAAATAGAAAAGATAATAACAAAATAAAAATAATAATTTTTATAATAAAAATAATATTCAATAATTTATTGACAGAATTATCTATAATTATTATAATAGTTGTCAATAGATTTATTGACAAACTAAATATATCCATCGATAAATTAATGGATAATCAAATTAATGATAGATTTTTAATCGTTGTTAATCTGTTCATAATTCTCATTTATCACGAATTTTGAATGTTATCGAGAAATTTCACCTGATAATTCTAGCTTTTTTTAATGACTAGACTATTTATTTCATCCAAAACTTTTAATTCATCAAATTGTTTTAAAATGTTTGGATAATTAATTCACTGGCGAAATTGCTTCAACTATTCTTAGTATACATCTTATTTTTAAAACATATTAAAACATATTTTTCATATGTACTTGAATCTCATTATCTGTAATTCAATTTATTTTAACAATTTGGTTTAGGAATAATTCAATTTTTCAAAATTAAACTATGAAAAATATTTGGTTAATTTCTTTCAAAATAATTTAGAATTATTTTAATGCAATTTGGTTTAATTCAATACTAATTTTCAAAATCATATATATATATATATATATATATAACATTTCTTTCTCTATAAGCTAAAAGATTTTAAGATGAAGAGAATGAAGACATTCATGAAATTAAGGTACGTTTGGTAGATTGAGAAAAAAAGAGAGAAAAGAATGATAAAAAAGATGAATGAAAATAAAAGTCATTTAATTGATAAAAAAATATATTAAAAAATAGTGAAAATAAAGGTTATTTAATTGAAAATAAGTAAAATAATAAATAATACAAAGGTTAGTTTATTAAAAATACTTAATTTAAAAATTTTTCTTTAATTAAGTTTTTATCTAAGAGATTTTTACTTTATTTAATGTTTTAGTCAGTGATTCAACGTTTTTTAATCAAAGCAAAAAATTACAGGATGATTATAAAATCATTTTATTTTTAAATATATATATATATATATATATATATATATATAATTTCTAATCACTAAAATATATTTATTATTTTGACTTAAAAGTTTTTTTTTATAACACCAAGCTTACGAACAATTTATTAAATACTCATCTCTCCTTTATTCGTCCAAGTTAAAGACAAAACATAATTTCCTGAAATCGGAACATTTATCAAATCTGTAAAAAAGAAATTTACCAATTAAATTGATCTTTTTTAAATATTTTTTATTCATATTTTTATATTTTACTTATATTTGAAATTTTCTTATGATGCACAAAGTAATAAGTAAAAAATTTGCATTCATCACATTAAAACTCATGACGCTAGTTTTGCATCCAACATTTTTTTTTTTTTTTTGTAAAATTGAGTCCAACAGTACTGCATTAAATTTAAAAACATGGTCCTGGAAATGGGAAATCGGAAACAAGGTGTTTGAGCTGCTTCTTCATTTATAAGCAGTTCATCAATAACAAGTGATTTTTCTGTTTTGATGTCAACAATAAACACTTCTATACTTTGGCTAAATACCTTGAAAAGCATTTAAGACAAAGATGACAAACACTATTATGCATTCTGCTCTCTAGTTTTTCTCCAATCATTTTCTTCTTGCTTCATTTCTATAACTCATGCCATTTACCAAACATAAGTTACCAATCCTACAAAATGAGCTTTCTACTAAATTGATACATGATCATGTCTGGTTTATTTGGAAAAGTCTATTGTACCAAATTGAATGAAGAAGCATGTGAAACAAATCATACTTTACAGGTTCAGCATGCCAGATAAAATGCTCTTGCACCTTTTTCACCCTCTTATGCATCTCTAAGTATCTCTCTTCAGAAATGGATAGCAGTATGTTCCTCAAATTCGGGATGTCTTCCTCAGTGACAAACACAGCAAAAGATTCCCAGTTCAAAATCTCAAACAAAGGAGGAATAAAATTGTCAGATATGATAACTGGAATGCACTCATGGAATATAGCCTCTACCACACGCGGGCTATTAACCTCATGACCTCTTGCACAAATGCAGAATTTGCTACTCTTCATGAACTGGACGTAGTTCTTATTGCCCCTCACATGTGGCAAGTTCCCAGATATTATCATGTCTGGTTCTTTGTTTTCCCAGTACTCCAACAGAATAGGCCGAACATAACCATGCAAACCTCCTGCAAAAAATGCCAATATAGGCTTTTGAGAAGGAGGGTTGCCTCCAATATTTTTGACTGGATTCTCACTCGACCTTATGTATGTTTCTGGAAGAGAAACATCCTTGCCTATCTTGAATCCTACTTCAATGTCAGCATTGCAGAGGGCTCTGATGCAGCTAAGCATGCGCCCTCTTGTTTCTGCAGGAGCCTGAGAAATGGTGCTTGTTAAATACTCTTCCACTCAATTACTGGTGACACTGCTTCAACAGAAATTAATGATTCAATCATAATGGTGTAGGCATGTGAATATGGGAAATACTAGTCCATGACTAATACTATGAACTGCAGTGATTGCAATTTGTCACAACCTTATAGTGCAAACATTTTACAGGTTACATAGCGAACAAAGGCGCACACCACATTCTTTACTATAAATTGCATGAAGAAAATTGTGGTTGAGATGAAAGGGGAAGCAAAAAGCAGAAAAATATTACCCAATCATGGCAAGCAACAACAAAGTGATCTGTTCCAGAAGTTCTATTCCAGAAGGGATACTTTCCAGCAATCATGCTCACAAAATTTTTCATGTACTCAATTAAGTTGGAACGTTTGTGTGAGTTACGCACATAGAGAGTTTGCTGCAACAATCTAGAACTGAAAGGTATGTAAAACAAGTGAGCTTTCTCAGGGTCCCCAGTGACAAACTGTTTGTTTGCTTCCATTAATTTCATGAACCATCCTTCAGATGCATATATTCCATCTAGTAAGGGCTCGTGAAAGATTGGTCTGTCTCCATCCGGGTAGATGTAAACTTTGAGCATCTTTTCCATTAGTTCATAACTCCTGCAGAATGCAGACACTGTTTGTTGAAGTTCTAGTAGGAAGGACATGCACAGCAAGGTACTCAACTTATAGGAGGCAGAGGAATTCATACAAAATTAACTAAACAATATGTAAACAGAATCTTCCTCTCTTTAAGTTTTGCTCTTGATGGTCTTTCCACAAACTTGATGTAACCTACTTACATATCTTTGTGTATGTCATATATTCTGCTAATTTAATTGTGTTGTATATGACACGGAAAAAGCTAGCTTGGTAATGAATGACACATTTCATTGAAACCAAATTAGCAAGTGCAATCTATAGGAAATGGTGAGCTTAAACCAGATTCATGCATTTATACAATATTTCAACACGTCAACCTCTTTTAAACTATGAAGCACGGACACAAGGACACAAACACTGTGTCTACCTTCATTAACAATATTATGGAGGAGGGTCGTAGCAGAAAGAAATGTCTGTCTAAATTCAACACTTCATTGGAGTGTGTAACAAGTGTTGTAGGACACGGAGATACGTCATTGGAGAGCCCTATCTGTGCTTCATAGATTTTAAACTCCAGTCTTTCATTAAGATGGTTCAAGCTGCTTTTTTATAACTGATTAGATTCAGTTCACTCTTCAGAGATAATTAGTTGATAAGTCAGATCAGGATAATAACATAATTCAATCAGAATTTGGGCCACTCAACCACATTGGAGTAGTTTAGCTCAATATTAGAATCATGGCATTGAACTTTATTTACTTATCATACCTTCTGAACATGGAGACATTCCTGTATAATGGTGGGTAAAGTCTTGAATCATTCACAGTGATGGGTGCATTTAAAATCTCTGATTTTGCATGCAATATTTCTAGATCAACAGCTGAAGAGCTTGCTGGTTTCTACAAACAACAGCTGAATAAATTAGAAAAACTCATGTAATGATATAATTCAATCTACCCTTGCATACATGGCCAATCATCCTAAACATACCTCTTGCTGGGAGTAAGCGTGATTATTCTGCAACAACAAGTTCATCTCAGATATTGAAACCACTTTAGATGGTCTCCCTTTGGAATTCTTTACACTCACAGGCTTACCATTAGTAACTGTCACGTTGCTACTACCATGAAAAGAACCTGAGTTTCCATCCTCGGAAACCGAACCAGTGCTATCCGATTTCACCGAAGTTGCAGCTGAAGTGACAGATACCACAGGACTTCTTGAATCCGTTTCTGAATCTAAGGATGTTCTGTTAGGCAATGGCACCATAGGTTGTGGTGATGCAGCCCCTTGTGATGTCAAACTAATTTGCCTTCCCTGAGCACTCCCCATTGGAGAACCATCATTTCTGGTTGTGAAATTGACAACACTATCAAGTCCTTTAGCTTTCTCTGGTGCAGGGGCAGTAATTGAATCTCTACCATTGTGAAAGAGGGAGTCCTGAGGACTAATTGCATTATCTTCCAGTGCATCTTTATAGTTTGAACTTGAACCATTTAGGTGCGTGTTGTTACCCTCAACTTTAGAATTAGCCGAAGACGTATCCATTCTGAAACTAATAATCTTGGTAGTAACAGTAGATAAGAATTTACTACTAGGAAGTTCAGAATACTGAAACATTAAAACTATAGCCACTGTTATTCCTACAAATGAAACTAACCTCGTAGTTTCAGCCTGACACAGAAATCTAAACCCCCGATCCATGAAAAAATCACAGAAAAGGAAGCAAGGCTGGCTAACCCATCATTCTAGAGAGATCAGAGGAAGAAATGGAAGCAAACCCATAAAGATTGACTGATGAAAGTCAATAACTTTTGAGAGGGTTTTCAATTGGGAGGTGAAAGTGAGACAAGAGACATTGAGCGATTCATTAGTTTAGAGAAACAGAGGACGATTGGACCAACAGAACGACAAAGGGCATAGGTTGGTGATGGGATCTGTGACTATCTCTGTCGTAAGTTAAGAAACAGGGGAAAAGGATCTGTAACAGGAAAGGGAAAGGAAGGAAGGAACAGAACATCAGAGTAAATTAAGGAACCAGAGTGCGAATAAGTCCGACACTAATGTCCAAACTTTAACTGTGAAATCACAGGTAACTTTCAGTTCCCAAAATTTAAATAAAAAGAAGATATATTTTTACTATACTTTTTTTTTTTAAAGATATTTTTATCTTATTTATTTTTACTACTAGAAACAGATCGGGGTATCCATTTTTTTTTTCTTTTTTTATAACAAAAAATAAAAAAAAAAAGTAATTATTAAAATAAAAATACTATTGAAATTATGAAAAACTTATCCATAAAAATTAATTATAAAAATAAATTATTTTTATTGTAAATAGTTTTTTCTTGAGAATAGTTAATTAAGTTTAAAAAGATAAAAAAATGTATATAAAAAAGGTTAGAAAACATAAAAGGTAAAATGAAAAATATTTGTGTAAAACTAATTATAAAAAAAATTGTTTATCTAAAAAAATAATTAAAATCTTCTTTAATTTGAAATTTTAATAAAGAAATTGATGAATAAAAGTAACTGTATAACAGTTCTTAATAACTGCAAAATGACGACCCACTTTTATTTATTTATTTTATATCCTTTCATTCAAACATCTTCTTCTCTGCTCATAAGTGTATTTATTGTATTTTTATTTTTTACTTTTGATGAAATAAAATTTAAAGATCAGGATACATTTTGACAGTTTGTAATACATATTTCTTGTTTAAAAATATATTCGAAAGACATTTTAAATAATTAACTGACACCATATTTTGATGATTTCTGTTTTTGATTATTGTTAGTAACAACTTTTTTTTTTCTTTTTTTTTATGTTACTATGCAGTTTGGAATCAAATCGAAAAAAAGTAAGAATAGAATAATTGATTAATTTCTCTTTTAAATAATAACAAAACAGAAAATATTTGTAAATGTGAAAGTACTTTTTATGAAAAATTAATCGAAAAAAAGTGAAAATTTTTTAATCATTTTTTAAATAATGATTTATAATTGAAATTTTAAAATAATTGTTTTTAATTATAATTTTTAAATATTTATTTATAATTAAAACTTTTATTTTGAATTATTTTTTAATTAAATAAATGAAAAAATGGATGAGATCTGACGAAGAAAAAGTAAGAAACATGTTCCGTAAATTTGAGAGAAAAATATATATTTAAATAATTATTTAGAACTGAAAATTTTATTTTGAATTAAGTTTTCAGTTAAGTAATAAAAATAATTTCAAAACATATACGTTAAATGTGAGAGAATAATGAGTATTTTAAATTTTATTTAATTAACTATTAAAATATGATTAGTTGTGCATAAGTATGAAATTCACGATAGATAAGTGATGGTAATCCTTCAAAATTAGTAAAGGACCAACTTATGAAACTCATAATTGTCAATTTTATTTGTTCTAATTTTATTATTTGTTTTTATTACTGAAAATATTGTTTTCCTATTATTTTACGTATTTATTGGAATTTTCTATATTTGTTACAGATTTCAAATGTACCTTCATTTTCATTATAATCTAGGTTAAAAAGACAAATAACATTGAATATATGTAAAATTTGGTGTTATACGAAGCCAACAGAGCATGACAACAAGTATGCTTATGCTACTGTATTATGGAAAATGTATTTATATATTATTAATTTTGTAAAGTAAATATCATTTTTGTATTTTAAAACTTAAAATAATTTCTTAATTTTATAATTTAAAAGTTATTTTACGATAACCCATTTCCACTTTGTAAAAGATGTTAAGACATTTTTAATATCAGATTCTATGCTTTAACTAAAAAAAAATAAAGAATTATAAGATAATACAAAAAAATTAAGGATGAACAAAATCTATAATTTTTGTTACTCATTTGAAAATCATGAGACTTCCAATATCCTTCCAAGACAATAAATCACCGGATGGAATAATTTTATTCACAAGTTAACTAATATTTACAATAATTGTTTTACAAATCAAATTAACAATGATTTTGATTGATGATTGTGTATTAGATTTGTATTTCTAAGAAATTATTATGTGTTTATAACTTCTTTTTCTAGACATTTTATCTTTACATATGTTTATGTTCTGGTTCAAGAATTAAATGGATGGATCCCTGCAAAATATTTATGTACACTCAGGTTAACAATGAGAGGTAGTAGGTACAAATATTAAATGCTTATAAATGAACTCATATCTGAGTCATACATTACTTTATATTTATTTTAGAGGTGTTAAAGTTTATTTATTATTTTTTGAAAAATCCAATGATGTTAAATTGAATGAACTAAATTATATATTTTAACAAATAAAAGAGGGAAGGAAACACAATTCACTCTATAATATATAACATAAAAATTAAATATATAAATTAATTATGTGGACAATAATAAGAAAAATATCAAAAGTTTGAACAATGTAAATAGGCATTGTACAACAAAAGGGGTGTTATGGTATATTTGGACTTGTTCTTTTCAGCACCTGTACTTGTACACTTACATTATGAAACAGCAAACACCACAAATTGTGTTGTGCATAACTAGCAGAAGGTACATACAACAAAAAACCTGCACTTGCTTGTCCTTGTTATGTTACTTGTACTATCACCATTAATTGAACAAATAAATAATTCAACTAAGCTAAGAATAAAATCTGAATTTAACCTATCATAGACTACCAAACATTTATGTATGAATAATTCAAGAGAACGTCGTAGATCTTATTCTGTACGTGTGTCCTCCAAAGAATGTTTTGCTCCCTAAAGAAAAACTTGTTTCAATCTACTTTGACCAAGTCTCAAAGATGATCTATCTAGCTTTTGCTGTGAAGACTCTGTTGTACCAAATGGAATGCAGTATCATGTGGAATATATCATACTTGACAGGGCTTCTGTGCCACAGGAAATGCTGCTGCACCTTTTTCACCATCATCTGCATTTCAAGATACCTCTTTTGTGAGATGGAAAGGAGTATGCTCTTCAGATTTGGGATATCCTTCTCCAACACAAAAACAGCAAAGGATTCCCAATTCAACATCTCAAAAAACGGAGGCACAAAGTTATCTGATATAATTACTGGCACACATTCAAAGAAAATGGCCTCCACAACTCTTGGACTATTGACTTCATAGCCCTTTGCACAAATGCAGTACTTGCTGCTCTTCATGTACTGGATGTAGTTCCTGTTGCCCTTAGACTTTGGCAGTGTCCCAAAGATTTTCATGTCAGGGTCTTTATTTTCCCAGTGCTGAAGCAGGATTGGTCTAACATAACCATGCATCCCCCCTGCAAAAAAGGCCAAAGTTTTCCTCTTTGAAACCCGGTTTCCACCCAGGTTTCTAGTGGGCCTCTGAGCACTGCGGACATAAGTTTCAGGAAGAGAGACGTCCTTCCCTAAAACAAAACCTTCTTTCACATCAGCGTTGCATAGGGCTCTCAAGCACCTACCCATGTTTTTCTTTGTTTCTGTAGGGGCCTGCATAGTGTAGGCAAGAGCTATATTTTATAAGATACAATAGAAAAAGACTAATGTGATACAACATTTAACAATGCATGCCATAAAAGCGGTAGTAGCAGTAATAGTATCAATGATTGTCAAGTCAAATAAGAAACTGATATAGAAGAAAAGACACATTCATTGAAGTAGGAAAAGCATATGTACCCAGTCATGGCAAGCAACTAGGAAATGATCAGCACCTCCTGTTCTGTTCCAGAAATTATGTTTCCCCGCAATCATGTCTACATAATTTTTCAGATATTGAACCAGATTCCTAGAACTATGTGAATTCTGTACGTATAAAGTTTCCTCTAGCATCCGAGAACTGAAAGGTAAGTAAAATAGGTGGGCTTTCTTTGGGTCTTTAGTCACAAATTGCTTACTACCTTCCATCTGCTTCATGAACCATCCCTCGGAAGCATAAATTCCCAGAAGATACGGTGAATGCATTATGGGCTTAGCTCCTTCTCTATACACATACACTTTGAGGGTTCTCTCCATTAATTCATAGCTCCTGGAAATTAGACAACGAAGATATAGTTAACACCAATATTTATTAGATCGAGTACTCACCATTAAATAAAAAATACAACTTTTTCTATTAAAGAAGGTAGCTGACCTTCTGTACGAGACAATTGATACTACCCAACAAAAACTAAGTATATCTCTATAAGAATCTTGCTTCATATATAATTGTTTCTTGCTGCACATTTATACAAATGCACATATCTGCCATGATTTTGGAACAATTACGTTTCTCTGAATAGCCAGCAGAAATTTCAACATCCCGAAATAGAGCAATCTTAATGAATTATACTAAATCTTGTATGATGAATTTACTTGTTATGAATAAACGGAATGATAAATAGCGACTCTCCCTCACTGTCCATAAAAATTACATCTCATACTATCATCACAAAGTTATCCATAAGAATTTTTCTTCCAGGAGATGCTTCTAAAACATGTTTTTGAAAAAAAATATAGAACCGCAATGATCAAATGATACCTCTTGAACCTGGAAACATTTCGAAAAAGGGGAGCATAAAGATTTTCGTCATCAATAACAGTTGGTGCTTTTTCAATCTCTGATCTGATCTTCAGCAGCTCTTGATCAACAGCCGAAGACCACCTTGGCCTCTAGAAACAAGGTGGCAACGTTAGAACAGAACTCAAGAATATGATTAATAACTTAACAAGTCATAAAATGAAAAAAAAAAAATGGAATTAAATCATTTACCATAGAACGATATGAGGCACGGTTCTGAAGCAATAACTCATTCATTTCAGAGATTGTTGTTACTTCTAGAAGTGGTATTTGAGAACCTTTAGTCTCCTTAGGCATATTGTTGATAGAAGAATTATTTCCTACTATTTTAACATCATCTTGTGGTGGCTCGAACCTCTCATCCTCCGTGAATTCAGTTTCATCATAATCATTTGATAACATTGGAGGCGTAATATTTTGGCTCACATTTGTTGGACTTGGAGGAGCCAAATGAGAAGGGGAATCAGAAACAGTACTGTTGTAAATACTCAGTCCTAGATTCCCTGTTGCAGAACCATTATTTGATATCTCAATACTTTCTTCAGTGGAACTTTCATTAGTTACACCAAATTCTAAAGATCTGCCTGATTCCCTTTCTGGTTCCGAGATAAAAACAGTGCTTGAAACATTGTCTTTTACCTCAGAAGTCTCTGTTTTATTATCAATCTCAAGGGCATTTGCTTGATCAAAAAAAGTCATATTTTTAAACGTTTCGGAGATGGATGGTAGATCTGCAGCTTGGAATCTAGTGCTATCAGACGTTGGTATCTTGTTGCCAGAGAATACAGTGGGTTGAACAGCACCATACGGAAGTTCCAAATACTGGAATGCAAAAATTATTGCAATTGTAATGCTGATAAACCCTAACAATCTCTTTCTTTCCAGCTGAAATATTGAAAACATCTCTTGACCCATTCTGCTAAAATTACTGAACAACTGTCGCTGTCCAATCGCCATGGCAACTCTGCAGAAAGAAAATGGTACAATTTTGTGTTGTTTGTGAGGGATTTTCAAAATTAATAAAAGGTTGTATCTTTTCATATGTCTGCATATATTCATAGAAAATATAAATATTAAAGGTTTCATGAAACAATGTGTTTCTTTGGATGGTTGTATCACCTTGTCTAAAGCTAAGAGTCGGTTAATAAGAAAAGATCTTTTCTTATTTCGGGATCAGTGTTCAAAATTTCAGAACCAGTGCAAAATCGGTGTCCTCAAAACCCATCTCTCTATTCTGATGCTACCCTCATGAACAGTAATTAATTGCTTCTCATTCTTTCACAGAAAGCATAAAATGATAAAGAAAATCAAATAACCGGATAAATGAAAGAAAATGAGAATTGAGAATAAAAGGAGATAACTTCACCAACAAAACAAACAGCATTCAACTCCTCCTCAGGTTGCTCTAGTACAGTCACAGAGACAACATGAGATGAAAAGATTCCTGGGAATTACTTCACGTTTTAGTTAACTTGCGGATTTCAAAGGCCAGTTGTAAAATTCGATTCCAAGATCAGTTTTTTAATTCCTCTCCCCTCTTTCAGGAAATTTCAGATCAACCCCACACACAACAAGGTCCCTGCTTTTTATATAATCAAATATTTATTTCTAATTGGGATGTAAGAAATTGTTCTAGCTCTTCTATCTTCCATGTGGAACATAAAAAAACACAAGTAAAATAATGTTAAAGACTGTACCTGGCATCTAAATAAGATGTTGGAAGATTCTTTTCTCAACTCTGTTCCTTGATGTTCGAAGTAGAAGGGACGAAGCAAAACAGAGACTTTCTTGAAGTTGGTGGTCCGTGATCCCTTTAAGACGCCAAACGCCACCAAGTTCAACGTTTCAGCAGCAGCCAAATTTTTTAGTTACTATGTTTATTCTCTCTCTTTCTTCATCAGTAACTGTAAAAAGTAAAAACGTTAACTTCACCTTCAGAACAAACGAACAATTAGCAATTACTCATCTGAGCTACCTTTGCCCTATGTGTCATTCAAATTTGAACACTATCAGAATTCTTTCTTTTATTACAGCCAAAATGTCGTTGACGTTTTATTTGTTTTTATTTTTTCAAATCCCATTTTCTACTACATATTTATAAAACGGCTTCTTTCAATTATGAAAAAAAACACTTAATTGATAAAATATTATTTTCACTATTATCTATAAATATTTTATGATGTTTTTTTTTTAATTGAAGACTTTTGAGTATTATGATGAGTTTAAAAGCCATGGGTCCGAAATGTAAAATCCATTTTGGTAATTGATTAACCCATCATCACGTTTTATTCATTTTACAAGAGAACTTGTTGTCGTGCACGTGTGGCGTTTTATTTACATCAGAAATTTATACGGTACAATTTAAATATTTATTATATTAACGTTCAAATATAAATTACTAGACTAAATTAAAAAATTTCGTCTCTTGTTTTATTTCTGATTTGTAATTTTGGCTCTTATTTCTTTTCCGTAGTTTTAGTTCATAAACTTTAAAAAACTGTAATTTTTTGTCGAATTTCTAATTTCCTATGTGTTGATTTTTTTTATTTTTAATTAATTGAATAATTTCTTGATGGTGCCTTAAATAAATATGTTTTTGTTTAAAGTTCACTAATGAAAAAAAATAAAACATACACAAATTTATAGGCTTGTCAAAAACTGTGGAACTTTCAAATCTGGAAACCGAAACTACAGATAAAATAGAAGGGCACGGATTACGAATTCAAGGACAATCACAATTACTACTTAATCATAAATAAAAAAATGAGAGTGATATTGGATCTTCAGGAAAGAAGTTTAGTTTAAACATGCGTTAATCCCAAAAATATATTTTATTTGATTTTAGTCTCAACATTGTTTTACGTTTTTATATCTGACAAGTTTTAGTTCTTATTTTCTTACCGTTATGTAAGTGATAAAAACAAAATTTATTCCACACTGGACCAATAATAATATTTAATCATTAAGTTTATATCACATTCTTTCCTTTTTTAATGGAAAGAAAACAAATGTTACTAAATTATTATTAATACGAGTCTCTATATCACATTTATTAGTAAACATATCATCATTATGCTTTAAAAGGATATTTTATTTAATAATAATTAGTATTTCAACAAATTATGGACTTTCCTCTATACAATTATTCTTTAAATAACCGTGTTACATAAAGATCTTTGGTATAAATTTATTGAGTCAACAAGATCATCATCATAATTTGAACTCCCAATTCTATTTTGTTTATGATGAGTTAATTACACTTGTAGATTTTTTTTTTAATATATTGCAAAAATTATTTTGTTTCAATGTTATATTCTATTCTTAACTTTCTTAAATTTTTGGTTAATAATAAACACTAGAGACATATCATAGCTTATAACCCAAGCTTCTTCCTACAATTCAACACAAAAAATAAAAATAAAAAAAATTAAAAGATGAAAAAGGGAGAAACATCAATTTTAATAATTTTGGAAATGATAGGATGAAGATTAGAGAGATATAATATCTGATTTATTGCTAATAGTAAACCATTGAGGAGGGTAAATAATTCTATCTAATCTTTCATTAATCTTATATTCCTGTAAACTAATAATTACTTTAAATTTACCTATGTATTTCCAATCTTTCATTAATCTTATATTTATGTAAACTAATAATTACTTTAAATTCATCTATATAACTGTAATTATTCAAGTTGTTATATATAAATTTTTAAGAATAATGATATTTTGATATTCTTAATATATTTATTTGATATTCCTATATGTATAAAAAAATAATATTTTATTATGATGTCTATTTATTTTTATTCTCCTTTCTCTCTCCTCTTTTTCTCTATTCTTTCTTCTATCTCTTTATTTTCATTTAATAAAAAAATTGTTATTCTTATCTTCTTTCTTTTATTATTATTTTATTTTATTTTATTTAAAAAAAATAATGTTTAGATTACATTAAATACAATATTATCTTGTTATCTTTTTCTTTTTTCTATCAATTAGAATTTTATTTTTAACAATATATATAATAATTAGTTAATTATTTTTTATTTTTATTAATATTATTATTTTTTTTAAATAATCATATATAATTTTTTATCGCCATTGACTTAACATTATTATCTTCTTCACACTACCTTCTTGAGATGTCTTACTATCATTGTATTGAGGCAAAGGTATGTAACAATGCTCAACAAAACTACTTTTACATGTACTTCATTAATCTAGGTTGCTCCATGTTTAAGAATTTTGAACCAATAGCCTCTTGTAGTATTACCTCCTTTTTAACTACATTAGCATACATTCTAGGCTATTATTTAAACATGAATGATTCGTCTCTTAATCATTTATCTCCCTAAAATAATATCCTATTCCTAGATCTTACTTTCCAAGTTATCTTCTCCTCAAACCAATCCTTATCTTCCCCATTTGCACATACCTTAGAGAGGTCTTTCCACCACCGTGACTCCCCCTTTGTATTTTGTGTTGTACTCAAATTTTCGTGAGCCATAGTTTGACTCCAAAATATTCTCCCACGGGCTTTTAGATTCAACTCCTAACTTTCATTTCCATTTAGCAAGACAACATTGAATAATCTTATATCTTTAATTTTCAATCCCCTCTTATTCTTAGTCTACAAATATCTGTCCATTTGATCCATATTATTTTTCTACTTTCGATCCCCAAATATCTCTACAAAAATTTTCTTTGAATTTTCTTTATTTTTTTCACATATACATAATAACATCCTAAAAAAATAACAGATTATTCTAACGATCCTAATGTTTTGAATATCGGATTTACACATCGACAAAATGACATTCATAAATTATAACATATTAATATTATGTTATTCTTTCTCGTTGAGACTCATTCTAACATATTTTTCTTATAATTATCTTTATAATAGCTCTAGTCAAACCTTTCACAATAATTAAAAATAAAAAAATGGTTAATAAGTTAATGGATCATCTTATAATCTGAGAATAATTTAAGGTAATGCCTCTAATATATTAAAAAAAAAATATCATGACAATTTTAAAGAAGTAACTTTTCTAAATCTAGTTTTAGGCTTGTTAAGTATTTTCTTTTCATACATTTTTTGTAAAAATATTCTCCATTTCAACTTAATTAGCCCATTTCTTATTAATTAATTAATTAAATATCCCTATCTATAACTACTCCAATGATAAAGTCTTCTTAATCATTTTCATCCATAACCCATAGTCTAACAAATAGAATATTAACACCATAATCTAACAAATCATTAGGGCATAATCCATTTAACTAAATATAAATAACTAATATATATTTATTATTAAAGTGTAGGCTCTTATAGATAAAAGAAATACAAAATCTAAAATATCTCACTTGTAACCATAATTCTTCAAACAAATTGCATCATGAATTTCTTAAACACCCTTATGCATGTTATTTATTTTAACTTTTCCAAACAAAATGTTCCATATCATATATTATATAATTCAACCACTGAAACTTTCATCATTTAAATATGATTAAATCATGATAATCATTATTATCAATACACTTGATCACAGATAAAAACATAAACGAGTAACGTAAAAATTGCACATAATTTATTTTTCTTTGTAAGATATATAGTTTAAGGGTTCTTAAACGAATTCAAATATTGCACATAAATAACCAACAATATTAATGAACTGATATTTAAATTTACTTTTTGTAAAATATCAATGAACAGTAAATCTAAATAAATAACATAAAGGGAAATTCTCATTAAACCAAGACAACATACGAAACACGTGTAGCAGTATGAGCAACATGTTCACGAGACTTCAGGACATTTTTATAGTAAGGTTCATATATAAGGTTACGAATTTAATATCTGAATTTTATAAAAAATATTTATCGAAATAGGTTGATATAATATAAAATTTAAAGTATTACATAAGACCTTACATTATAAGAATAATTTTTTTAATTAAATTGAATAAATTTAATATATATATATATATATATATATATATATATATATATATATATATATATATATATATATATATATGTCAATCCTAAATTGTAATATCCCATATTTTTCAGATAATAGGAACTCTATCACATAAAAATTCTTTAATAAGTTTAAATACAAATCTCCATACATTCATAAGAGTATTTCAAAATATACTTCTCTACATGAGATTTAATAAAATTATCTTCATACAATTACAAAATAAAATAAAATTAAATTTCTCCATCAACTAGCTCACTGAGGAGTCACACCACCTATCAGATCCTTTACTCACGTGTAACATAACACACGATCATCGTAGATCTAAGAACAAAACAAACACCCACAGGGTAAGCTAGAGAGTTTAAAGAAATATATATTCATACATATACTGACTCACATATAAAGACATTTGACTCTCTACTTTCAGAAGACTTGTCGTGCATTGAGTTAGACTCAGAGATTTGCACCTTTCATACAACTCAAAACCATGAATCAACATAGCCCCCAATCATCAATCTTCTATGACAAGGTTAGTTTCCTTGAGACTTTTTGTTGGGAGAATCCGAGAGGGAAACACCGGGGAGATCTCTAACAATGAGAATTGAGCCAAACCACATATAAGGGAATGACACCACCTTCAACCCAAAACCTTAAGGCATTAGGTTTGCGGGTCTTCTTTCTTATATGTTGCTCAATTTTCTCATTCTTACCCAATGTGGGACTTTGACTCGCACTTGAATATCTAACAATCTCCCCCTCAAGTGTGAGTCCCTCCTCTACCACATTGATACACTCCCCCTCGAGCGGAAGCATTCTCAACCTGTAAATCACCATCAGGAAGACTTTCGATACAGGGTCAAACTGTACTCGCCTAGGCCGCAAACCAACGGCTCTGATACCAATTGTTGGGAGAATCCGAGGGGGAAACACCGGGGAGATCTCTAACAATGAGAATTGAGCCAAACCACATATAAGGGAATGACACCACCTTCAACCCAAAACCTTAAGGCATTAGGTTTGCGGGTCTTCTTTCTTATATGTTGCTCAACTTTCTCATTCTTACCCAATGTGGGACTTCGACTCACACTTGAATATCTAACACTTTTCGAGCCAATTACATTTCAAACTACAGTCACTTAGTCCAAACCTCCATCGACTCTCACCACCTAGTAATCTTTATATATGTGATTCCAATATGCTAGTAGAGTCTTGATATCTCATTCTCAATAAATCCTCAAACAACGCACATCCTATCAATCTCAACACGAATATCTCCTTTCTTGAAAATACTATGTATCGATCATCATTCCATATCATTTACAACAGCTCATTCAATCCATAACATCAAAACATATAAGGATTCATCTTATTTACTAAGCATTCAAACATCTATTTCCCCACAAGTTCAATTAACATAAAATCAGTCATTTCATCCAACTATACAAAAATTCATTATCATTGTTAAAGAACATTTCATATCAAAACCACATCTCATTTCACAATTAAGTATTCTAACTAGGAACAAGTAATTACAATATCTGTTAAAAGCATTCAAACTAGCTTTCCTAAGTTGTATAGAGTAGAGACTCTTAAAGGAGTTAGTTTCAAAATCCTAAAATCACGAGCAACCTAACCTGCACTAAGAGCTTCTAATCAAAGATCTGAACCTATTTTAAGGATCCAAAACAAACAAGGATAATTCTTAATGTCTCTAAAACTACATGCAAGAAAATACACATATATTTTCTTTTTACGGAAATCTTAAACCACTCAAGAATAGGGGAGAATTTGTACTTACCAAAACTAAAACTAGAGTGATAACTCGCTAAACTTGCTCTACCCTATACAAGGAATTGGATGGAAGCTTTTAAATTTATAATCTGAATCAAGAAATAAATGAAATTTTCTTATAGAAAGAGAAAAGATAACAGAGAAGGGATTTGAGATTTTTGAGTGAGAACAAAGAAAGCTGAGAAAAAGAGTTTTGGGACTTTTTAAAGAGAGAGAGTATAGATATAGGAGTTTTTATTGTCTAGAGACAGAAAATGATTTTTATTAAAATGTTTCTAAATTCTTACATAAACTCTTTATTGGCATTGAAATTCTTGATGCAAATAAAGCTTTCACTGGTCAAATTCTTGTTCTTGGACCATAGCACCATTGAATTCTTTTTTTCATAACCGTTGAGTCATTAAAGGAAACAACAAAACTAAGAACCATAGGTGAAAACCATTCATAAAATATTAATCCAAGCACCTAATAGTTGTAAAATTTTAATCCTAATAGTTAAAAATGAAAAGTATCAATTTTTGGAATAAAACCACAATTCTTATTATTATCTTTATTCATTATGAGAAAGCCAAAATTCTGTACGCATTATCCTAGAATACCTAAATTAATAATAGCCATGGATTACTTTATGGTAGACTATCATTAAGTACAAACATTCTCAACTTGTAACTCTTTAGATGGAGAAGAAAGAGTATCATTGAACATGATATGTTTGGATATCATAAACAAAGTTTCTTATTAATTTATTAACTCTTCTAGAGTTCCTATTATATCAAAGTTAACCAGTAATGCTATCATCATTGAGCCCATCACATTTCTTTTAGTAGTCCAACTTACTCACTTGATTTCATCACTTAAATACAACTCCTATATATATATATATTAAATATACACTCATTATATGTAATAGCTACTATAGTTATTACTAAAATATAAACTCAAGTTAGGTAGAGAAATGATACTTAGATGTCCATGCCAGTGCTTTCAGGCCATTTTGGTACATGTGTTGAAGTTAACCCAAATTGTGAACATAGAAGCACCAAGCTTCTTTAACCAACACCTACATGGCCACTTCATATAAAGCATTCCTATGGAATTGCTCCATTCAGAAAAGAGCCTCCCATCTCTCAGACAAATCTCGTCACTTCAACCTTCCACCCTTCCCTGCCTTTAAGGTAAACATATATACATGTATGTATGTATGTCTCCCTTACGACACACTTGTTTTTGTTTTGCTTTTCCCACTTTAACTGTAATTAGTGGATGTGTGATTTATTGAGCAGCCACTCAAGAAAGTTCTGTCTGGAGTCCCTTTACAAATTAATGTTCAAAAGACTATGACAGACACTGCAGCTAAATTGCTTCACGCTTTCGTAGATTCGTTCTTTGAATTTGTTGACCTACCACTGCTTCCATCTCAGGTACCTATATACGATAAGGAAGTGTTTCTTCTAGAATCGGACTTGCTGCATTCATGTAAAAAGCACAACATATATAGGTTCTTTTAAGCCTCTAATCAATATTCTTCCCTTAACTGTGCAGAGTAACTTTGCTCCGGTGGAGGAATTGGATGAAGCCATACTTGTTACCAGCATTCAAGGACGAATTCCAGATGATTTCCCAGAGGGTGTCTACATTAGAAATGGTAGGGATTCCTTTGAACTTTCTATTATTAACTCGACATATTTCGAGTTATATATATATATTATATATATATATATATATATATATATATATATATATATATCAATCTTCAAACACAAAGTATTGATGTTTGGGTTAAAACTCGGGTCAATGCCTTGTATGAATGTGAAAAAAATGCTGACTTTACATTGTTTTCAGTTCTTAGTTAGTATTCTACTTTTAATATAATATTGCGGAGAAAACAGTGAAAACGACATAAGCTACAGATGCAGGCTGCAATACGACATATTCGAAATGTCAAGGCATTATAGTGCACTGTAAGGTAGGAAGTCATTGTTTGATTAGATTAATTAATTAGTTAATCTAGGATCATACTAGAAGCCCAATTACCTTCAGATAAGTCTGCTTGCAATTTATTGATTAAACTCATTATTTACTTCTTGTGTGGCCGAATTACAGTTTAGTTTTTATACGTAAACCTCCTTAAATGATATCTACATGTGTTAATATTATCGATTTGTGCCTAATACATTCTTAACTTTATCCTATATGACATTTTGCTACATGTAAAAAACTAAATCATATATTCAACCCAACTAATCTTAACTTAGGTCTGTGTAGTGTGCTAATGGCTACATATCTTGCAGGACCAAATCCACTTTTTGGAGGATTAAAATCAACAAATTCTATCTTTGGGAGGTCAAGTCACATTTGGGTGGAAGGAGAGGGAATGCTTCACGCAATTTATTTTAAAAGGTCAACTCAAGGGAGCTGGAAGGTTCTTTACAACAACAAGCATGTTGAAACCGATACATACAAGATTGAAAAGCAACTCAGCAAACCATCGTTTCTACCGGCCATAGAAGGCGATTCACTGGCCATTTTGTCTGCTTATCTGCTAAACTGGGTCAGCCTAATAATTGTTGTGATTCTTAGCACACTAAAGTGGACTTTGTTGCAAGAAATAATATAATGATGATCTGGCTAATATTAGCTGTAGTACACATTGAAAGCTTGTTTCTTCTCAAGATTAATGCATTTATATGCCTAATTATCAAAACTCATTTTTGTGAAGAATCAATCAATAATTTGATGAATTTTTTTTTTTGGAGCGATTTAATGAATTGGCATGCCACATTTAGTCACGTCTAGTGGATTTAACAGTTGCGATTTGGAAAAGTAAACAAGTACATCAGCAACACCAATGTGTTTGAGCATTCTGGGAAGTTTTACTCGGTTGCCGAAAATCACATTCCTCAAGAGATTGATATCTTCACACTAAAAACTTTAAGAAATTGGAATGTCAGTGGCGCCTGGGATCGTCCTTTTACCAGTCATCCAAAGGTTTTTCTTTTTGTGCATATCAACAAATCAATAGTTTTAGCACTCTAAATTGTATTCTCGCTCTCAAATTCTTTGATATTCTATCACAGAAGGCTCCAGATACGGGGGAGCTAGTTACTTTAGGGGTTGCAGCAACCAAACCTTTTGCCGTTGTTGGGATTATTTCTGGTATGCTTTGTATTGTAAAAGTAAAGAAACAAAGTGTATTCATTACTTGCTTGCAGTAATGAGTAATATCTGAGATTTTAAGTGCATGCTTCTTTTCCTTTTCTTTTTCAGCTGATGGAGAGAAATTGGTTCAAAAAGTTGACCTCCAACTAAATAGGTGCACTCTTTGTCATGAGATTGGTGTTACAAAGAGGTAGCATTGCTGACTCAGTTAATTATCTTCTAAAATCTGTATTATGAAATATGTATTTTGTGGTTTCTATTTTTCAGGTACAATGTGATCATGGATTTTCCACTAACTATTGATCTAAACAGACTTCTTAGAGGAGGCCAGTGAGTGCATATCATTTGTATGAGAGATCATGACTTCAATTTAATCTACGATGAAGTTATACAAGAATATCCTTAACTCAGTATCTCTTGTCTGGGTGTAGATTAATAAAGTATAATAAGGAGGAATACGCAAGGATTGGGATACTGCCACGCTATGGTGATGCCAACTCAATCAAATGGTTTGAGGTGGAACCTAATTGCACTTTTCACATTATCAACTCTTTTGAGGATGGACACGAGGCAAGTTACGAAGTAGTAATAAAGTTATAGTACTACAGAAGATTTCTAATAACGTATTGTTAGATTCGCACAAAAATAATAAAAAACATAAGAATAAGAAAAAAATGCAAGAAAGAAACAATATCCTAATGGAAGTTCTATGTACAGAAAACATACGTAGCTCGAAGTATAAAATGTCTCTGTATATAAAATAAAAACAACACAAAACCGTTAAACAAATCAAGACAACTTATCTATGTAAATACAAATAGTAGATGATAAATAGTCTAACTAAACTTAAGACTGATAGATGTTCTCAATGTCAAACTCATCTATTTGAAGTCATTTCCGCAAGAAAAATTGTCAATGTCAAATTTAATGACCATATCTTCAAATCTTGTTCTTTTTAACTTTCTTTATTCTTCTACCCTAAAGATGACTTTAATTGTTGGGTTCACATAACAACAACAAGAAAACTCAAGAAACTCAAGAACTAGAATGACAGAAAGAATATGGCATGCATCTATATATTGAACAAGGACAACCCATCTACTATAATAAGAGTAATAGACAATCTAACTGAAATTAATACTATTAGATGTTCTTTTATAGATGGTCTTATATACTCTTCATAGCACTATCATGATTTAAAACCAATACATCATGGTGTTTGACGTGATTCTGCCCTAAACGTGAATCTCTTGTGTGAAACCAAACCTGCACTGGAAGAAATTATCAGATTTATGATCGAAAGGGGTACGAAAAGATTTTGAAAATATAAATGAATGTGTATCAACAGGTTGTAGTGAGGGGTTGCAGATCTCTAGATTCACTAATTCCTGGACCTGTCCCAAGTTTGAAGGAATACGAGTGGTTATCTCGCTGTTACGAGTGGCGATTGAACATGCACACAGGAGAAGTCAAGGAGAAAGATATCTGTGGAGCCAACGTAGTTTATATGGATTTTCCTGTGATCAATGGAAACTTCATAGGAATGAGGAATAAATATGCATACACCCAAATAGTCGATCCAATTGCAAGCTCTACTCAAGGTAACATCATTGAAGATTTTCTTTTCTTTTTTTCCCATCAAGAACTATAAATAGCCTTTCATATTTGTTATATAAATGTTCTATAACATGACTATGTCATTGGTCATTTAGACGCGCCAAAATATGGAGGCTTAGCAAAACTCTACTTTGAAGAATCATGCACAGAGTTCTCCACGGTAAGAGAATGCTTGCACAACACGTTTCACTGATATCAATTTCATAACTTGGATTTTGTGAATCAGGGAGACAAAGAGCAACCTGAAGAGGCTATAAGAGTGGAGTGCCATATGTTTGAGAAGAGCACATTTTGCAGTGGGGCTGCCTTTGTCCCCAGAGAAGGGGGTCTTGAAGAAGATGACGGTTGGATCATAACTTTTGTTCACAATGAAGATACTAACATATCTGAAGTGGGTTGATATTACTCCTTAGCCTATGATGGATCTTGCTGAGTATTACACATGCACTAATCACCTCTTATCCTCTTTCTTTCAGGTTCATATAATCGACGCGAAGAAGTTTTGTGGTGAAATAGTTACCAAAATTACCATGCCTCGTAGAGTACCATACGGGTTTCATGGAGCTTTCATGCAAATTTCGATTCAGGCACAGGAGCACATATAGGTGGTAGTAGACATATATTGCTACGGTCTAGTGATTGTTTAAACAGTGTTATGCACAGATACATTTGTGACATGTTTTGAAAAGCATATCAGTGATTCTTTCAATCTGAATGGCTCAGATTCTTGAACCTTTTTCAAATTATTGTAACCATTAAAGAAATTAATGAGTGCTGGTTAATACACTCAAAATCATAATGTCAAATCTGTTAAATATAAACTAAAATTTACCAAAATTCATGTTACTGGGATTTTTAAAGTAATTGTGTTAACTGTCTTGCTGCAATATCATGATCTTGTTAATTTGTAAGCTACGAATATATTCTACCTTATTTCTGTAATGATTTGGAAATATGTTTTCAATCTGCAATGTTATATAATACTGCTCAAATTAAGGACAGAATTTATATCAAATATATTATGTACATTTTTAAATCAAATTTAAAGTTTTATAATAACTTATATTTTATGTATTATTAAATACAGTATATATAAGGTAAACTTTTAAATATAATTGGAGAGTAATGGTTATCATACATGTAATTACTATTCTTCCCAAATGAATCTATAGATTCTTATCACGGCTTCTCGCATATGCAATTACAATATGAAGTCAAAGTTGGTTTTTTCCTAAATTATTGTAAATTAATTCTTAAAATGGGTAAACTTTCTTTTATTCTCCAAATGTACAAGTTAGCTTAATTTGATACGATGTTATTAATTATAAAAAAACTATTTACATAGTACTATTTTTATATAATAATTAAAATCATGTTAATGTAATACTATTTTAGTTTAAAATATATTATATTAAAGTAGTATCACTTTATCAAAATTTTAGTATAATGTGCTTTTAACACAAGTTATACTAATTTTATACGATTTTTTTTAAAATAAAAAAATTATATTATATATTTTAATTAAAATCGTGTTTAACTGAGACATTTTTTTTAAAATGAGTCTATTTATGTTTTTATAATTATAATGCAAAATTATACTAATTTGAGAAAACAAACACTTTGAAAAAAAAAATCCAGTTGGTGAATATTTAATAAAAGTACATATTAACTGTTAGAAAAATAAATATACAATAGAATAACTTTTAAAAAGAAAAAAGAACACTATATATATATATATATATATATTAAGTAATGAATAAAAAAATTGCATTAGTATATGAAAAAAACAGCTATAACTAATTTTTTTGCTGGAATAACAGAAATTCAATTATTTTAAAATCGAGGGTAATTATTATATTTCAAACGAACGCATCCCATGCCATATAAACAAAATTTATTTCAATATTTTTTTTTTTTATCATAGTTACTTCGATCTAATAATCAATTACATAAAATAAATAAATCAAGAAATGAATGCATTTCATGCATGCCTTATTATAAGTGGCACTTAGCGCATTGAACTAATTTAAATATCACTTATATATATATATATAATCACTTTGATACCAACAATTTGATGTGTTTAAATCCTTCTGAAACATTATTTATTTTTTATTGCTATATATTTTAGCATCTATAACAAGATTCTTCACTCCACAGAGGGCAAAAAGATGTGGATTATATATATGATTGTACGAAACAGCAGTAAAATATATGCTGGGTGACATTGTATTGTATGTAACCCAACTACGTTGATGTTGAGGGAAAGCAACTTAAGAACCAAACAATGACTTGTTTGTTTTTTCCCTTTTGATCTGAGCAAGATGGAGGGTACTCCAACCTCAAATTGTCCAATAAGCAGAGCTCAAAGTATTGTTTTCCAAATAGAAATACAAGTCCAGAGATAATCCGAAAAGGACAAAAATTTTTTTTTTTTTCTTACAAAGCCATGACTGTACTTTAATAATATCCATCAATTGACTAAAATCAAGAGAACCATGCCAAAAAGCAATTTTGTTTTGGAATAACCACTACTTGTGCTAAAATAATTACTTTACATTGTCCTGTAAACTAGTATAATAATTCTAATAGCGTTTCAAAATTCTAGCAATTGTCTTCGTCAACATGATGCTTGGAGAATAGCATATACTTTTAATATAACTTACCTCTATTAGGTTATATCAGCATTATTAGCCAAAGAAGTTTTGTTAACTACTATTTGTAAATTGGCTTATTATCTTGGTTTACATTCAATAACATGGTTTTTCACTTTCTAATTTGATTCGTTTTTGTGCTTATTAGGAACAATGAATTGGCAAATAAGATACTTTCCCACTAATGTAAGAAAAACAAATGTCTTGTTCAATGTAAAGAAACATAAGAAAACAAAACACAACTCATGTCTAAACAAACCAACAAATACAAGAGTTCCCTTCCCACATGGAAAGCATCACAATATTAAATCGATAGAGAGAACAAACACCAATGATAAATATATAAACCAAAAGCACATGCATCATTGTCACATGAAAGAGAGGAGAGCGCATGCATTTTTCATCATGAATAATTTAAACTGGTTGAAGAATTCAAATACAGAATTGGAGGTCTCACGTTAAGTGAAGATGAATGGGATGAACAAGATATATATATATATAAAAAGAAAACTCAAAATAAATTTTAAATTAAAAATGACGTGACGTCGATTAACTTATGATTAAAGACTTATCGAATCAAAAATTTTTCAATTATGTATTATATGAATAAAGAACTCATGAGTATGAGTCGAAGGAAATAACATTTGAAGAAGAAAATTGTGAGGAAATTCCACGTTGAATAGAGATGACTAAGATGAATATATATATATATATATATATATATATATATCACTTATAAATAAGATTTTAAGATGAAACCAGCATCATATCTCTTATATGAATTTACATTTAGTTATCAATAAGGACATTGCAATCCAATTTTTCTTTTTCGGATATTTTGATTAAATTCATAAAATTTTATTTTTTTTCTTGTTTTTGTCGATATAGAAAATATGGATTTATTCTTGGCTTAGGACTTATCCAATTCAAATTTTTCCAACTCTATCCATAATAGTTCCTCAACTTAATCAGTAATAGTTGGTTTTATCTTATTTTTAAATTAAAATAAAAAAGAGTTAATTAATATTTCTAATATAATTTTTCATACATTTCTTTAAATGTTAAAAGTTTCCAATTATTTTTCATGCATGTAGATTTTATGACCTATTTAAAATAGTTTTAATTCTAAAAAATATTTAATGTAAAATTATAAAAAGTAACTAATTTAAAAAAATATTTTGATGGATAAAAGAGTAAGAGTATTTTCAAATAATCATAAAAAATTTAATATTCACCCATAAAAAAAACTAATTGATAACAAAACGCTAAAAAAATAAGCATCTCATTTAAAAAAAACACACATATATATAATATGTTATCGTATTATCATTATCTCCTGGCTGGTTTGACTTAAGGAAATATTATTTATTTTCTGAAATAGTTAAACTGTTATTTTTTTTTTCTCTCCATTAGCACGTGTTATTCTGCTGTTGAGAGTAACGTACAAAAATTCCTATCTAATTGTTTATATCTCAATAATATATGTTAATCTATGGTCGAGAAGAATATGCAAACTTTTTAAAATAATTTTTAGAAAAAAGTATACAGTCACGATTCAATCTTTTCCTGTGACATTCTGATTCCCCTTCATTAATATTAATTCAATATATAAGATACTCTCTTTCGTGAATAAATTCAATTAAATGATTCAAATGGGTGACATACTAATTAAAAAATAGATAATCCAAAAAATTACACTTCTCTATTTAAACTTTATATAACATAAAGGAATTTATTGATAAAATTTTGAAAATGAATTAAAAATATATAGAACTACAAGAATATAAAGTGCAATTCATAAAAAAAAAAAAAAAAACACTTTTTCTTTATAATTGTCGTTCATTTCAAAAGGTAAATTAAATAGTAAAATACATCATTTCTATTAAATTAAATTAAATTAATTATTGAAAAATTGTAATTAAATACACTATGCAAGAGAATAATTTATTTAGTACAGAATTATAACTTATTACAATGATACAAAATATATGCGTAGAGTTTCATATTGTCTGTTAATAATTATTACGTATATTAAAGTGAAGGGAAAGAAGAATTCTCAATATTCATGATACATATATACAACTTGAGAAATATTATTGTTTTCATATGAAATAAAAGTACAATTAATTAATTTATACTATTAATCTAAAATAAAATAGAATATCTTGTAATAATAATTAAATTATCATTATTACTCTATCACTATTTTACTTTTAACAATATAACATTTTTAGTAATCATTTACGACATATATATTTAATTTTTTAATATTATTATTGTGATAATTTTTAATTTTGTCATCATTATAAATAAATAAATAAATATATATATATATATATATATATATATATATACCATTGGTAATAGCATATATTTTTAAATTTTAATCCCATGAGAATTCATAGTATAAAAGTTTAAAATTTCCCCCTCCCCATAGAAGTGGGAAATGGATTGTTTTGATAAACTTCTGGGCTCCTAGTTCACACAGGTCTGGGTGTTGACTATTCAAAATTGAAAAATGCAACTTGAAGATGAATATTCTGATTCCATGGAAAGCTCCATATGCAGTTGGAAAGGTACAAGAAATATATGAATCTAATTAAAATGAAATGAGTCTTATTCTTTTACACTATTATAATTATATGTTATTAAATTATTTATTTTTATAATTACTGTATGTATTTGACCTGAAGATTCTCATTATAAGTTATACAGTTCCGTCATAATATTATTTATGTATATGCGTTACAAGACTAATAACGTCAGAAGAAGATACTTCATTGTTACGTTACTTAAAATGGTAACATGGGTGAGTTATGTAAGATGAATTTCAGCTTTTAGCCTGTAAATATTTCTCCGCACAATTTGTAGTTCATGTCTTCTTAAAACATAGGTTGATCCGCCTCACAATATATATGTATTTTTTTTTCAAAATTTTATTAGTGTATAATTTTTTATATTGAATATTATTAAATATTTTTATTTATTATTTCATTAATTAGTACCAGACATGTTCAAGTATGAATTTAAATTTTATTTTATGTTTCATTTTAATTTTTCTTTTATGAAATAATAAATAATTAATATTTAAGTTTTTTAATGATTTTGTGTAATATTTTTCCAATTTTCTCTTACTTGATGCGAATAGGTTCCTATTTATGTACGACAAGTTAAATATAGTAACTTACAATCAATTCATTTTTAACTGACCAAAGTTTATCCATATTGCCACCCGTATTCTGTAATTACAAGACTTTTATCATTAAACATTATTTTTTTACTTTTAAGTGTATCATATTATATTATATTATTACGGAAATGTTTTTACTGATTTTAATTAAATGGAAGAGTCACATAAAATTCATAATTATATAATACTTCATTTACACTAAAATATTGACAGCTTAATTATTTTAATATCTTAACTTTTTTTAGGACTTCAAATCTTAAATTTAAGATTCTTTTCATATCATATCAACACATTCCAATAAATTTCTTATAAGATTAAGTTTTAAACTTAAGATACTTATTTTAAAGATAACCTTAGGTATATGTTATTATCACTTGTTTGTTTCTTATAAGTATATGTTATCATTACTAATGAAAAAACAAGATTTAATGATGACTTATTGTAACAGTTAAACTCATTAATTATAATAAGTTAAGCAATGACAAACTTATAAATATAGAAAAATGTTTTATGTGGATTCAAATTAGAGAATGACATAAAAATGTTTTCTTAGAGCATTTACTTTTGTACTTGAACATTTCCACCTCTTTTCTTTGCATACTCACCACTGTGAGATGTCACCGCAGATGGTCACAACAAGACATACCACAAAATTGTTATCAAAAAGTATCACTCTACTCACTACCATAACTCTATATTGAATTCTTTATATTACTTTTATTTTATATAAATATTTGACGTAACTTATAATAAATAATTATTAATATTATCTATATATTTAATTAAATATTAATTTTTCATCTTATTTTTTTATCATTTTATTTTCTGTTAATGTTGTAACTATTATATAATCATGTTTTGACTATATATATATAATCATTAAAAATATTTTTAAAACGCGGGCTATTGTATAAATCTATTTTTAGCCCTATGTAAAAATTATGTCTGTTTATGAAACGGATTATATATTTTTTATACCAAAAACAATCTTATTAATAAATATTATATATGATAAATTATTTTTCTTAAATATTTAACGCGATTACATATTAAAAGCCAAAGGCTAGAGTACTGAATTGTAACATATTAATGGATGGTGAAAATATTTGTCTTTAGTTAATGCAGAATATTCAGTTTGGTTTTAGTATTTATATTGAGCTGGTAGAGTGGTAGGGTTGTATCCAAACACAATTCATAGTTAATGGAAACCCATATGGCAGCTTCATTCACCACTCTCCCACCTAATCGCTCCATTCAGAAGAGACATCATCCCATTACTT
>Ga0209700_100305_pt1 | contig 87224 bp, 31 predicted proteins | sample SiratroredBW_FD_187528 | JGI IMG/M metagenome (GOLD analysis project Ga0209700, IMG submission 187528) | Root nodule microbial communities of legume samples collected from California, USA - Siratro red BW (SPAdes) (version 2) | ecosystem: Host-associated > Plants > Roots > Nodule | place: USA... | reverse complement strand
AACTCAATTTCAGTTACAAATTTTTACAAGCATTTTTCTCAGAAATATTTTTATAATATTAATCGAATTAGTATTTATTTACTTTCATAATGAATATTTCAACTTCTTTCATCTTTTTTTTTTTTTACAATTATCTCCATACATAAAAAAAAGGATTTTACTAACCAAGTAAAAGTAGAAAACTACCAAAAGTATACAGAAGATTTCTTTTTTTTTTTTTCAAAAAACTTATTTAAAAAATTTCTGCAAATGAACTTGTACAAAAAATTATTTACCAGTAGACTTGTTCACCATTCACATTGAGAATTTGGTTATCAGTGAATTGAATCTACAATTTAAAATAACATTATTGGTGCTGGAAATCTTGTTGTAATTCGATCATTAAAGAACTGAATCCTTAACTATGAATAATTTGTTAGGCGAAATACTAACCATAAATAGTGCTGTTAAACACAGCAAATCCACTTGGAATTCAACTGAGTTTGGGCAAGATTTTTTTTATTTTTATTTTCAAAATTTAACGAAAAAAGATAAAAATTTTGACATAAAAACGACAGAATTACTGCTTTCCAAAATCCAAATTCCAGCCAATTTTTAACTACTGGTGATTATAACATTCTGATGAACAGTGAACATGTGTTTTTTCGGCAAATAATGTTGGCACATGTTTTTGTGCAAACTTTTTTTTTTAAATGAGTATATTGTGAAAAAGAAAAATTCTTACATTGCTTAATAAAATTTTCCACTTTCTTTGATCGCAATTGAAGAGAAGTGGAAGGTGGTAGGAAAGGAAGAGAATTAGGAACACAATCCTTTCCTTTGGCCATTCCACCACTCACTACAGACAGACTATAAACAGAGTAACTTCCACTCACTACACACGTGTCATCCTATGATTTCAGTTTCCAAAACAACCTCCTGCAGAAGAAGAAGAAGAAAAAGGGTGAGATAAATAACTATTTAAGTAAATTCAAGTAATTTATTTCACGCAAATAAATATTCTCTCATCCAAACATAAATTATATTTTATACTAGTTTGTTCATTTGTATAATAACTAACAGTTAAAGATTATACCAACCGTAACTTTATTGTTTTTCCCACTCGCATGATCAAAAGAGAAATTTGTACTTTTATTAACTTTGAAATATTTTAATCCTTACATTTTATTATGTTTTTATTCTCTCATCCAAAGTCAAATAGTTCTTAAAGGATCCAGATCAGTTAGTTAAACAAGAATACTAGTAAACCATCTCTACAAAAAAAAAAAAAAAAAAAAAAAAAAAAAAAACATGAACATAGGTTATCCACAGTGCTTTTCTACCTAGGAACTGGGAAGTGATGCTGTCCAAAGTTCAGCCAAAAGGGGGCTTTTTGCTTGGGAAGAATTAGGAATCCCTGTTCGCAATTGGAGATCCTCCAAATGGTGCTTTCTATTTGATTCCTCTTCTATTGAATGCAAATGAACTTTTAACCTCTTTTTCAACTATCACCCAATGTTCCACACACTTCTTTTCATCGTAGCCAATAAAAAAGCAGCCTTGAGACTGCCCATTAGCCTTCTATGAGAACTTTTAATTTTTTAATTTCTTAACTACCCAAAGTCACAACAGGGACATTAGTGAAAGCCTGTTGCAGATATACAAAGTAATTTGATCAGTGGGACTGTGGAGTTTGGTATATCCAATTTGTGTGCGGTGAGATTGGTAAGAGGAGATGAGCAATGATGGAAATCATGAAAATGTTATTTGGCCAGATTTGCATTATTTGACCGATAAATGTGAAAGTAACCGAAGGCTAGATCATTATCATTTAGTAGTGGAAAGACATGCACTACTTTCCTATCTGTCTGCGCTTTCTCTTTTACATTGGAGTTGAAAAACAATAATAGCCCTATGACTTCTGAATCACAATCACAAACTTTGTTGTATAGCCACGTTAAGATAATGCATGCATTTCTAGAGGCCTTCTACAGATATTAGATTTTGCAGAATCCTCGATATTTGTCACCACACATTGAAAATAGTGATTTTGTCTTGAATGAGAAAACGATTTACGACTAGGGAATGAATAAAGTTCAGGTGTTATCAGCACATGGAAATCTGGTGAGTTTAATGCTGCGAACAAGGATGTACAATGGATTACACTTTGTTCATATTCATTGATAGTGGTTTTTTACTTACAAATTTGCTCTTTGGCTAGTTATGCAATAACTGACAAATGACATATCGAATCTGCTTCCCCTACCACCTATCTATGTCATCACATCCAACATTTCATTCCATCAAAACTGCTTACAATTTTATAATATTTCACAGTTGACAATACTAAACCAATAATTGAAAAGTAATAAACTTTTACCTTTTAAAGTCAACCCAAAATCTGTGTATAAATTATTTTCTTTCTCTGCAAAAATTTAGTATCAAGGGCGGGCTTTGGCTTCAACTTCTGAAAAGGGTCCTTTTACTTATTTACCTCCCTCTGACATCATTACGTGGAAGCTTCATGCACTACACGCATCTACCCTTTATAAAAGCTTCAGTACTGTAAGTAAGTACTTTCAGAAGATGATAACTTCATGCTTTGTATTCTACATTTGTAGTCGCTAGAAAGTAGAACAACTGTAATGGGTGGAGCACCTACAAAGGAATCTAGGTCCCTGTTTGATATATCTATCATAGAATTTGTTCCCCCATGTTCTACGGTGTAAACTTATTGGGCAGTAAGTTATGTAACTGATATGATTCAAACCCATTAGCCACTCCTCAGATTGAGAGCTCTTCTGTGTTCATTGCCAAACATCATCACCTTACCACAAAAAAATATTTGGCAATAAGTATCTTGGATATTTAAAATCACGTTTTTGCCTCCATGATGCATTTCTATGTTTGACTACAAATACAAACATGCCCTTAACGAGTGGGACAGCCTTGTGAGAATCATGGCTCAGGTACTGCATTGAGATTCCACTTTTGTTCAATGTTTAAACATTAGGGTAACTTGATTTTGAACAAGTGTAAAGAAATGAAAGATATTATTTGCTCGTCTAGGTAAGTTTTAGAAATAAAATGCTTAGTTGGTGTTAAAAATCCTAATCTGGTTACATTATATTAAGTGATCATTATTCTTTGGCTGGAAAAGAAGACAACTATTGATTTTGGCACTCGTAGAAATAGAAGATAGCATGAAAAGCTCAACCCAATTCTATTAAACAGAGCTTCCAAAATCATCTCTCGTCTTAAAGCTGGTGAAGAAAATATTACACAAGCCCTCAATCTCTCCACGGAGAAGGATATACAAGAGAAGGTACTGCACAAATTGTGGAAGTTTTTTAATATGATCCATGATAAGGAGCGCAAGAAAGTATGGATTCAATCCATGACATGACAAACAAGGTTATGAGAAGCCCAAGGCAATTACTTCTTGCACCTCCCATTTTATGCAAATGTTGTTTCCTTATTATTGGTTAGACACAAGAAACTTTATCTATAATAGATATCCTGTTACAAGAGGAGGAGGAATGAAAGATTTAATCTCTCTCTTCTAATCCTCTTCAAAAAAAGTGGACAGTGGTAGTATTTAATTAGCGATCCCATTAATATGTTCAGAGCAGTTTTCTAAAGAACAACTAGCTGAATATTATAAATATCGAATGAATCAAATTGATGATAAACCATAATACAGCATTTCTGTGAGCAAGCATATATTTTGCTTATACTATTATGTATGCTGTTGCAGTTGATCATCACACTTGATTTGAATTTATTACAGTAATCACGATTTTTCTGCATTGACAACCTTTGACCCAAGGGTTTATTTAGGAACTCAAGTCCAAATGCTGACATTTTTCCACAATACAAAGTTTAATTTCTTTATATTTCACTACTCTGTGACATGTGTTCTCATGGCATGCACTGTACCTCTAAACACCAACAACGTTTACCAAGATAATTTTTATAGGATGCCTTGTCAAATTAATGATCTAATACAGGCTAATTCAAAATAGACTTTATTCGGCTATCATCCTTTCCTTTCTTTTTGAAATGGCTTTATGTATTGTGCCATCTGATTTTGGTAGTTTGACAACACCTTGAGATGCCTGACTTTAGAAGATAAATTGGTGCTTTTAATCTTTCTATTGGTATATGGATGCAAGGAATTTATCCTCTCATGTTAATTTTTCATACAGCCATATCATGTGAAATGTGTCTATTTCATTCTTAAATATACAAATTTGTTATATATATATATATATATATATATATGGTTCCACCCATTGAATTTCTACTAAGAAAGATGGATACAGAACTTCAATATGTTATGATTATGCGAAAATTCTGGGAGGATCCAGTCTTAATTTATGTATGAAGGATTACTAAGAAACTGTCTTCATTATCACATCAGAAGCAAAGTTACAAAACCTGTTTGAAGTTTCCAAAAAAAGTCTTTAGGCATTTGTAAATGAGAAAAGAATTGCAATGCCATAGTTGACATGATTCATGGACATGTTCCCAGCTTCTCCCCTGGTTACAATACAATTACTAGTACATTATTTTTCTTTTTGAAGCAACTAGTATAGTATTGTATAAAAGCATCTAGGAACATTAATAATCTAATTGCATAAAGTTCTTTGAAGCACTGCATGCGAACTTCATAAATTTTATTGAACCATTTATCACAAATACACCCAATACAGTTTACCTAGCTCTTTGTGAAATTCTCATACACCAACTGTGCTGCGATCATATCTACAACAGCAGAACCCACAGACTTGAACACAGTTATCTGCTCGGAATTGCTTCTCCCAACCTTGTCACCTCTCACAAGCTCCACCAAGCACCCTCCAATCTCATCTTTCTTAATGACCCCTCTCTCTAAAGCCCCAACCAGCTCCCCTGCTTCAACTATCGCAGCGTCATTGTCCACAAACACCTTTCCCCTCCTTATGGCTTCGTCATCACACTCCATCATCGAAGGCTTGAAGGAACCCACCAAATCCAAATGAGCCCCAGCCTTCAACCTCACCCCCTTCACAAGGGGTATCTCGGAATTCGTGGCACAACTCACAATGTCCCCCAATCCGACAACCTCATCCAAACCCCCACAACCCTCAAAACACACCCCAGCAAATTTCCCACTTTCCTTAAGTTTGTTGGCCAAAGTGGTTGCCTTTTCCGCAGTTCTGTTCCAGATGATGACTTTTCTCAAACTGGGTATGGCTGAAAGATGGGCTTTAATCAGGTGGGGTGCCAGGGCACCGGCACCAACCATAACCAGAACCTGGCTGTCATGTCTGGCTAGGTATTTGGAAGCCAAACCAGACACGCATGAGGTTCGGTAAAGGGTGAGTTCGGTGGAATCCATGGAAGCTAGGGTTTGGCCAGTGGTGGAACTGAAAAGGACATAGCTTCCCTGCACGCCGGGTAAATTGAGGGTGGAGTTTTGCGGAAAATGGGTGACGAGTTTGACGCCGACGTAAGGTAAAGACGGTGAAGAGGACCAACAGGGCATGAGGAGAAGGGAGGAAGAAGAAGAAGAAGAGAGGGGGTAGTGTTGGCGAATTGGGGTTTGGAGAATGGTTGAGGCTTGAGGGAGTGTGGATCGGAAGTGGTTTATGAGAGTGTGATGGGTGAGGATAGTGCTTAAGCTATCTGCAGATATGAAGATCGGAGAAGAAGATGCCATTGAAGTTGTTGTTCGGAGGGACTGTGAAGAAGACGCAGAGGTTTCTGTGATTGAGTTTGGAAGGCAGAACACTTTCCGAGGAGTCTACCTAGGACGACTTGAACAATAAAAATATTAGAAAATAATAAGACGTCAAATGTAGTTTTGATTCCTCCAAATTACAAATAATTTTTTATTCTCTAAAATAAATTATCCTTTTATCCTCAAAAAATAAATTATCTTTTTATTCATTTATAGAAATATGGTTTTTTTTATCGGCATTTATAGAAATATGTAATGGTTTTTGTCTATATAAACAAGTTAGTAAAGGGGTAATATGTAGATCTAACCCATTTTAGGCAGTGATTTAAATTTGAAAGAAAAAAAATCATTATGTTGTAAAAGTTAAAAAATACATTTGAACTAATTAATAATAATAAATTATCATAATATAATTTCTCTTTTGGTTTGTTTATGAAAATGGCAACAGAAATATTAAAGCTTATAACATTCATTTCTTTTATAAAATAAGTTTAATATTTTTTTTAATTTTATTAGGGGGATTTCTTTTAAGTTCATGTTCGTGCTTTGAATATTTTCAGTTTGATTTTTTAAAAACAAATTAATGTAATTTCTTGTGTTTGTCAGGTTGATGATAGAACGTTAATTACTCATGTCACACCGCGTGTTATTTCTATCAAGTCAATTTTAATCGAAGATATTTCATTAGTTATTTATGTCAAGCATGTAATTGTTATAAAGTTTTGTTAGCAAACTATTTAATTTATTTTTAACAAAAGTGAGTAAATTAAAAACTTAAAAAAAAAAGAATGAAATTAAAGAAATCATCATAATAGTTAGAAAAAACGCTATTGAACTTATAAAATATATATAAGAACTTTATTTTTTTATACTTTAAATTATTTCTTTTTAAACCAAAGAAAAACGCAAAGAATATCTAATAGATATTTTATAGTATGTTTTTGTTTGGGCCTCTAGGTAGGCCTAACCTCATGATAAGTATAACTTTTACAAGAAATAAGGAGGATTGAAACTTGGCAATTGCTTCTTGCAGCATACAAATTGTGATCTGCCTCTTATAATCTTTTAAAATATCAAAATTGTCTTTGATATTATTATTTTTAAACTCAGAGTGCAGGTCATTAGAAAGAGGAGTTTAACGATAGTTTATGTGACGATAATGAGTGGTCCGAAATCCCATTTTGGAAAAAAAAAAAAAACTCCACCCTCATTCATTTTTATTAATAAAAAATTTTAATCACAGAGAACATCGTTACAGAGAAGACAAGGACGAACGACATAGAAGAAACACTTTGTTAAGGCTCAAGAATATTTTGCACATTTCATTTCAGGGCACAATTTTGTATTAGTTTTAGCTTATCCAACAAAAGAAAAATGGAAATGAATACATGTAGTAATCCCTCTCCATGTATTACCTTATATGGAAATTTGTCCAATACTACCTTATATAGGGTTTAAAACTGTGACAAGGACAAATCAATAATGTTATACAAGAATTTTCTTTACGTAATATATGGTCTGAACTTATAATACTGTTTGCCATTTAACTTTTACAACTGTATCTAATTAGATAAAACTTCTATTAACTTTTAAGGGCTTCATCACTTTATCGTTGGATACAACCATGTTTAGTCCTTGCTGTAGATAATCTCAGTGCCATCTTATTACAATGTTGGATTGGGATTTAAAAAGTAGCCTTGTTTTTAAAATATATCATCAGCATTTTCTTTCATGCATGTACTTATCTCTCCTTTATATCTCTGCTTAGATGTTTGAGTTGAGACACCAACAAATAATTTCAGTTCTGAATAATAGTGCGCATTTTCCCTCTTAACGAGTTTCCCATGAACGAAAGGCTCTGGTAGAAACAGAAAAGAAGTAAAGTGTTTTACGGAGAAAAAGTGAGGTGGAGAATGAAATTAAAGCACTTTATTTTCCAATTCTTTGACATCCTTTTGTGCTGTGCTTAAACTCATTTTATTCTCTTTTGGTATCTGCAAATTCCAACAATTATACTAATGATTACGATCTGGTTTATCAGCCCAAAGCATTGTTTAGCATTCTCAGTTCAGGTTTCCTGGTCACTTTTTGAGTATGAAATAAGAAATAATTATGCGTTCAAAATGATTTATAATCTCACTTTTAAGTAAAATGATGTAGGCAACTTTCGACCAAAAAAAGAAAAAGAAAAGAGATTGAAACATTTGAACATTCAACTCAGAATATTATAGTAAAAAATATTTTCTTCATCGTTATCTCATTCTTCTGAAGATATTACTACACCTACAACGACTGTTAATACTGAAAAGCCCTACCATTGCATTAGACTAGGATTTTCTATTTAATTTAGGGCGAGATAAAATAATTTTGTTGATGTGGCAAAATGATTTGGTATTCTTGTTAAAACCTAAAGATTTAAGCAAGTGCCTTGAACGTGCCACTGTCACTTACTTACAACAAATGCTCGAAAATTCTATAATTTGATGTTTGAAGGGGTGAATCTACATGAAAAGAAACAAAATACAAAGCATGCATGCATAGCAAAGGAACAAAGCAAGCAAAGAGGAGAGACAAAAAGAAAAAGTAATGTTGCTACAATTATTTGATATGTACTATTCAAATGCCTACTAAGGCATCAATCTTAGAGGAAATGCTCCAACTGGTGCTGGAAAGGCTCCACTGATCAGAAATCATACCTGCAGCTGAAGATGAAATACCACCACCAACCCCACATTTTGCTACCATCCTCACACTCTCTATCAACTCCTTGGTGCGAGCCTCTTGTGCCAAAATGTCAAGCAACTGTTCTGGGGTGATCACAAGCTTCACTTTCCAAAACCTACTGCTACCACCAAGGCCACCAACGTTGCAGCTACTATTACCACTGCTTCTGCTAGAGAAGGCTTCAATGGAGGATCTCTTTAGCTGGTGGTGGTGCTGGTAGTCCAAGGACATTCTATACAAGGCAGGGTGGGAGGTTGTAGGGACACTGTGAGATCTAACATGCCCTTGTCTCACAACGTTTACATTTTCACCAACACCACATGGGGTGTCTATGTTGTTGTTGTTGCTGCTGCTGCTGCTGTTGCTGAGTGGTAGCAAATAGTAAGATTGGCCTGCCTCCAACTCTTCGAATTGGCTGAGTGGTTTCCAAAAAAGGTCGTGGCTTCTGAATATGGCATGCCCTGGGAACTCGTTGGTGATGAAACTCACGGTTACTGGAGCACTGAACTCCATGATGCCACCGTTTGATGTTATCACTTTGATTGCTGCATCAGGATCTGACATGGCCCCGAAGAAGCAGTTTCCCATGTTGGACTCAAAACCTATATGATAATTGGTGATGTTCTTTTGTTATGTGTGGTGGCTAGTGCCTAGTATACCTTGGAGGGAATTGTAGAGCGGGAAACTTGTTGAGGAGAAAAGCACAGCTTCTTCTGTGGTCGGTTAGATTCTTCTTTTGAGCTTTCACAAAAAGCTAGTAAAGAACAACACTAAAGAAATAAAGGGTAGTCTTAATTAGCTCCCATCATTATTGTCATGCAATATTAATGGTCTTCAATATACAGTATAGAAAGTATTAAAGTGGAGTTTGGAATAAAAAAAAAGTACCAAAATAAGGTACGTCTAAACGCGAAAATAGGAACATTGGTTTATACCATTTCTGCAGGGTTTACTTAGTGAAGTTAGTGTAAGTAAATACACCATATAGGAAGCACCTTATGTTACTTTTGACAAAGTCTTTTATTAACAAAACACAAAAGAAGAAAAATGATGTTGGAGATGAATTTTGGTCCCACTAGGCTCGGCCCAAGAGAAAGAAAGCAAAAGCGCTGGTTCCTCCAACTTGGCCCACTTCATTGGCCTTTTTCTTTTTCTTTTTGGAGATTTGTCGTGTGATTTTGGTGTCAAGACAGAGACACGGATAATATAAATCCCTTTGAGTTGCGAAGATTGTGGAATGAAATTACTAACTCCAATCACAAAGAAAATTTACGTACTTTGGTCAAGTACTAAGTGCTGCTTTATATTTTCCTTCATTTCAAGCCCACTTGAAGGACCTTTGCAGTTCATACTTAAAAAGTGTGAGCAAATGTTTGATTTTCATGTCAATTTCTTATTTGACATGGGAAAAGTTGAAAGTTCAAAATCAGAAGCACTCACATTTTGCAATAATGGCTTATACAAAAATATGAAAAGGACAATTGAACTCTAAAACATGTTAGTAGAGATTTAGTTTCTGGTCTCGTGTATTAAAAAGACTTCGATCTCTACACTTCATATGATTGTGTAAGAACGAGTAAATAAAAATGTTAGTGGAGATTTAATTTCTCGTAATTTAAACTTACTTTATATACTTCAAGTTTTATAAAAAGAAACATTCAGTTAAAAAGAAAACATTTGTTTAAAGTAAATTACAACTTGACTAAATCATGAAATTCGATGCAATTTTGTACATAGCACTAACTTTGCGTCGACTTACCAATGAACGCTAAAAATATCAAAGCAAAACATTTTTTCCAATCTCTTTATATTTATGTTGCAATAAATTATTTTTCAAAATGATTGTTGTGTAATCTTCATGCTCTACTTATGAAATGACTTAGTCATGGAGTATGTTTCGTCCTCTGGACTAAAGATTTGAAAAACGATCTATTGCAATTAGGTTTTTGCTGGACTTTTTTAATACTAACTCCTTACTTGGATTAAGTAATCATGTAATTTCAAAAATATTTTATAATTTGCGTTTTATTATTTTAATTGATGGAACCTCAATATTAATTAAAACGAAATTCACAATATCTCACTCATTTTAACAGCTTTTTATTGTCACTGCTTGGATTAAATGTCTATTACAAGCAAATTAAGATTCAAATTGTTAAATTGTTAGTTGCTAAAATTTAAATCACAATAAATTTTGAATATCATATATATTTCTATTCAAATAAGTATCTAACTAGATTCAAGATCTTTTAAATTTGATTTTGACTCGAATGTAGTGAAAACAATTTGAGAATTTTTTTTTATTAATCCTTTTAATATAAAGAAAAAACAAAATAGTTATTGAAATGGGTGAGACACTAGAAAAAATATATAAGATTTACTCTAATAAAAATGAATAAGATATAAAATATTTGTATTTATTAAGAAAGTGAAATTTAAACTTAATTTAATCTTTTATATATATATATATATATATATATATATATATATATATATATATATTATTTTATCTCTAAATTATATGAATCATTTAACAGATCTCTTTATATTGAGAATTATTTACTAATTTATTTTTTAATGTTCCTTTACCATGATTACATTGATTTAATATATTAAAAATACTTTTAAGGATAGCAATAAAGAATTAATAAAAAAATTAAATTTTTCTTTCTAACTCTTCTATCATCTTAGAAAAATTAAATTTAAAGTCAATATTACAAAAATCAAATTAATGAAAAAATAATTTATACATATTTATCTATTATAATTTGACTTTATATAATTATACTATTAATTATTTTTCAAATATTATTTTTTAAAATATTTAGTTGGAAAGACAGGCTATATGATATGAATGGAACATCAAAACATTAATGCGTCATTGATGATTTAATGTTTGTTTTCTCTTATACATCATACAACCATTTACCATTTAAAAAGACTATTAACCTCTATGTTGATTACTTTAATTCAGTTTGGTTGACCACTGTTACATCATTTATCCTTTCCCTTAGCTGTTTCTCCATCCTTCCTATTTAATATCTTCACCACCCTAATAATTTAAATAGGAATCTTTTCAATTGGGCCATTTAAATAAATCATGCATTAACCTACACAGATCCAATTAATCTGACCCTTGTCTTCAACACATCATTATTGAAGGAGAGTCAACAAGTTCTAAGCAAAGATGGTTAATGAACAATCTAACACAATGCTTAAGAAAATGTAATGCTTTATGCATCAAATAAAATAAGATCTCTCTTTGTCCTCGTATTGAGATTGCTTTCACATGTACTAAATAAACACTCATTGTTTACATACATGCATGTGATCTTCCTTTTATCAGTGCGTACTGAAGAAGGTGCCGCCGGTATTGACCAATTAGATCATACAACTTCCACCTAATTTAAATATCACCATTATGTAAACTTAATTAAATCCTAAAGTGAGTTTAAGATTTTAAATTACTTGAAAGGGAGTTAAGATTCCATTATGAAACCAGTGTGTTTTATTTTATTTTATTTTAAAGAAACTTGAGATAAAATAATTCAACGATTGGAAGTACAATATTCAGATGAAGGAGACCATGTTCGTCTTTGTACGTCAAGGTGCTTGGACTCACTATCTGCTCTTCATGAAGCTTGATTATGATCTATCTGTTACAGTCAGAAATGAATTCACAACATAATTATTTGCATAGATCAATTGGGAAAATAATGATTCCTTTTATAAAAGTGCAAACATATAATTTTCCAAGTTATCTTTCTTCGTAAAATATATTTTGCTGTAAAAAATATTAATTCAAATAAATCAAGAAAACAAAAATAAGAAATAATCAATCTAACTCTTACAAGACACAATTCTAGTATTGATCAATCTCTCCCCTAGATTGATTCACGATGTAGGAATGGTCAGTTTTTAGAGAAGATTGATTGATAGCATCGTGAGATTAATTAATAAACTTTTTGAAGTGGTCAACTTTTTTTTATAGAGAAAGGATGGATAGACAGCTGTTGGTGAAGATCCAAATCATTTTAAATATAACTCTGTCATATGACTAAAATTTAGGAGTAATAATAAATTTTATCTGCATTTTGGGGAGTGTTTGAGTGAATGGAAAATAAATGAGAAAAAAGAAAAAGAGAAGAGAAGGTGGAGAATAAAAACGATGACGAAGAAGAAAATGAAATCCAAATGAGATGGAAGAGAAACTTTATATATATATATATATATATTATAGTTTTTTAAAATAATCTAAAATGAATTAAGTCTATTTTTAACAATAAAATGACACTTACGCTTATAGGACCTATTTTGGTGGGTTGTTTCTAGAATTTTTCTATTGTCAGCTAATATTTTAAAATTTCCGGTATTAATTTATTTTTAAAACGAAAAAGTATGATATATTTCTAAACAGTGTTTTTTACCTTCTTAATTACAATCAAAATCTATAATTTAGAGTAAATATTAGTTATTTTAATGATTATATATCAATAGTTAAAAAGTGTTTTATGGGATAAAGGATATATAATACTCTATAAAGGATATAGAATATTGTTACTATAGAGGGTAAGATGCTACGAAATATTATTTTAAAAGTTTATATAGGTTAGTAACAAAATGTGGTAGGAGATGACAAACGTCAAAGGAAGATAACAATGTAAAATCAAATCAATGTACATATTAATAAAATCAAATCTAATTAGTAGCTTATCCGTCAGATTCTAATGCTTCCATCTGGTTGTAGTCGTTCTAGTGCTCTGTTTCAGTTTAAATCGCAATTTAAGAAAGGTTTCTATAAACATTTAATAACTTAAAACACATTGAAAAGAAATTAAAACGGATAAAATTGATTAATCAAATAAAACGCTACAACAAAATATAGATTAGGAAAACCCTAGACATCAAAAGACGTATTGTGAATGAATCGAAGAACAAAGTCGCAAAAATGGAACTGGTGAATGAGCCAAACAACCGCAGCGTAAATGGGGAAACCTTGAAGACTGAAATGTTTAGCGTGAATAAGTGAAAGATGGAAGATGAACAAAGAAAATAGAAAAACAAAAAATACCTTACTGATCTAGAGCAAAGTAAAAATTCTTGAAATTTTGTAGAGGGTATAAAGAATAGAGGAAGAAGAAAGAATGAAGATGAATATTCCGCGGGAAAGAGTAAAGTATTCGACACAAAGACTTTTGGATTCTAAAATTTAGTGAATGTTTTAATTTTAGGTTCTAAAATTTTTGTAAAAACTCATTAAGAGTACTAATAAATGCACCTAAAATTTATTTTATATTAAAAGATTAATTAACATAATAATATATAATTATATTTATTATTTGAATTTAATAAATTAAATTTTGAAGTATAATTATATATTAATTTTTTTAACAATAGCAAATACATAATTTAATATAACGGAAAAAGATAGAATTATACCGATTATTTATTGAAACTCTAGATAGTATCACTAAAATTTTATGGTACAATGAATGTTAATAAATGAGATTTATATTTCTTGTATATTTTTTAAATAAAGTAACATGTTTATTTTATTATTTGTTAGTAAATTAAATTTTAAATTTTTCGTCATTAAAAGTCGATCATTATTGTTTTTGTTATAGTGTTTATCTTTTGCCATATATTCACCTAATGTTAAACTTGATTTATTTATATGATATGTGATTAATTGTTTTAATTCCCTACAATTTATCACCTTGAATTTGCATAAAAGATCTTTATTCATAATATCAATGACCAGGTTAGTTATTATGTGTTTCTTAAGAATATTATTCAAACTATTGTTTTTTTTCATTGTATATTTAAATATTTTTTAAAATTTAAATAATCAATTGTAACATGTATATTTTTTCATTTTTATTCATTGTTTTAAAATTTTTCTCTTAATTAAAGATAGAATTAAAAGTTATTTTTATTTAAATAATCAATTGTAACATGTATATTTTTTCATTTTTAATAAAACTTTTGTGACAAATTAAAAAAATAATCACAACAAATATATAAACGAATGATAAATTTAATATTTATCACTATTAGTTACATTATTAAAAAATAATGTTTACTTATGAAAAGAATATTATAAATTCAAATGAATTTATGATAAAATATTATTGTAATTTTAAAGTGGCATAGCGATAGTAAGTTGTCTCATTAAAAAGGTCATAGATTCAAATATAAAGTAGAAGAAATTTAATATTTTTTTAATAATTGCTAGCGGTATAATAATAATAATAAATATTAATATTATATGATTATTATTAATTTACAAACATTTGATAAAACTTTTATTAATTATATTCTTGTCAAAAGGAAAAATAATTTTATCATATAATATTTTTAAAATAATTTTATCATATCATATTTTATATTAATAAGTAATTACTTGTGACATATATATTTTGTTATTTTTAATGAAATGTTTGTGACAAATTAAAAAATAGTCACAAGTAATATATTAATAATGACAAGTTTTATTTTCATTACTGTTAATTACATCATCACAAAATGAAAAAAAAAATTAATGTTGACTTAGGAAAGAAAAATCATAAATTAAAATTTAAAATAATACAAATTTAATATTTTTTCCCATTAATATAAATAAATATATTCGTAACTTTTCTATTAAATATATAAATTTATGACACATTATTATTGAAACATATTTTATATTATAATGATTGATATTTTGTCATTAATAAAAATAACTACTGATATATAAATATTTAATAAAGTTTATATTAATTATATTCTTATTATAAGAAAACTAATTTTATTACATAATCTTTTTAATAATTATCTATTAATTGTTTACTTTAACTTTTTAATATAATTGTTGTTGAATTATTAGATTGTCTAATATCTTTTTAGATGATCTAATCATCTAATAAAGTTCTGATGATAATAATAACTCTAATTACATATTTGTATTTGATAATATTATGTATCTGTTATAATAATATTTTCATGTCTCCAAGCATGATAAGTATATATAGCCTATATAAGTGTTTATTTACTATTATTTTATTAATTATTTTTTTAAAATTAAAAAAAGAGGAAAGTTAAAAATAAATAAATAAATACAAAAATGTAGTAAATATTTTAAATTTGTTTTGAGATTTGCTTTCAATTTTATTTTGAGATCAAACTATTCTCTGCATCTTGGTCCATGTGTTTATCAAGTTTTGCTTACAATAAAATTAACTTGATTTAACATTATTTACCTATATGTATTTGAAAAAAAAAATTAAATTAAGATTTGATTGTTGTGTTGTTATAGCTAAATACAAAAACAATTCAAAGTGTTTTTGTCCCACATAGTTTTGATTTTATTTGTTTCTAAATCTGAAAACAAATTAATGTCTTTCACGTGAATATCAAAATCAAATTTTATAACATGTTGTGATTTGTGTTTTAATGTTTAAATTTGTTCATGAAATTATTATGCAATGTTTAAACATGATTAATTGCTTCAAACCAAAGATATCTTAAGTTGTTTAAATTATTTCTATATGTAGATAAAATTAGTTTTAATGTAAAATCCAAAATAGAAAATATTGTTCTTTCTAGTAGGAACAATTTCAAGTTGAAGACAACAAGAAGAAAAAAGAGAGATACACATTACAATACATTGAAGAAATAGAGAATTTACTAAATATGTGTGTCTATTATAAATATGCATATGTTATTGAGAGCATATAGAGTTTTTGGTTGTGCGAAACTATTGTATATTTTTTACCATTATGAGCTTTCATTATCTTATCTTCTGAAAGTGTTTATTTCAATTTTAAACGGTATTGATCTCAGGGGGAGATTAGGTCTGGTATAACCTAGATAGGGTTTATGTACTCAGATAACTTAGAAATATTTGTATACTCGTTATAACCTAGAGAGGTTTATACTTATTGTAACTTGAAGAGGTTTATACTTATTCATATGTGCTTATATATTCTTGTCTTAGATGATCTTGCTTGATAGTTTTGTTTACAACGAATTGAGTTCAAAGTCCATTCAATCTCAGAACCAACAAGTGTTCTTACAATTATTGTAACATTTCCTTAGTTTTGTCACTATTATAAATAATATTTGTGACAAATAAAAAAATAGTTAGAAATAATACATAAATAGTGATAAAATTTATGTTTATTATTAAATTCTTGTCATAAATAATTATATCTTTTTAGTGATTTTATTATATATATATATTTATATATTATTTTTTATTTTATATAATGTTGTTTATTATATGAAAATAGATATCCTTTTACTATTTTATTGTGATTTGAAACAAAAAAATCAACTAATCACAGTGAAGATTTCACAATAATATGACATCTCAAATCTACATAAGGGATTTAGTTCACTAAATTCTAAACCAATCTGATATTACTTTTTGAGAAGATCAAAGGAAAAACACTTGATAGATCAAACACAAGGAGACATAATTTAAATCCATACATCAACTTAACAACACTTTCAATAAAAACCTTTATATATATATATATATATATATATATATATATATATATATATATATATATATATATATATATTTTAACCTTTTCTACTTAACGGGATATTTAAACTCACTCTTGAATTATTAATTAACAATGTCCCTGCTAGAGTGCTGCAACGAGTATGAGAGTGATGGGAACTCCAATGATAGAAGCAAAGGAGGTGCATAACAACACTGAGAAAAATGAGAATATGAAAACTTTAAATTTCAAACTACATAAGACTTTTTACATTAATTATTAATATATATATATATATATACTATTTATTTTCCAGTTGAAGTACGTTATCATGATTTTAGACTTATAATTATTCGATTACTTTCTGATTTTTCTTCAGTTTAAGAAAATTTAACACAAACAATAAAATAAATATAAAATTATTTATATTAATAATATTATAACTAGATCTCTTCTTCTCTAAGAAATCATTAACAGCAAAATAAGAGGGAGAAATGGAAGCTGATATTCAAATGCACCACTACAACTTCGAACAACCATGTACTTTTGTACACTTATTTGAGTTCCCATGATGTTCTGAAATGAACTTAGCAAATGACACACGCATTAGGATTCTCTTCCACGTAACTTGTGTAATGATAATGATTATGGTAGGTTTCGTAGGCCTTCAAAATATTAGCAATATTCTGAGTTTGATCGTTATTCTTCTTCTCTGGCTGTTTCTTCTCCTCCGGCTTCTTCTTCTCCTCTTTCTTTTCCTTGTTCTCTACCTTCTCTGCTCCATAAGAGAGTATCTCGGTGTAACACAGCTTCCTCAGCTTCTCCACCACAACCACAGCGTCCATGTCTCCAATCAAGGTTAACTTCTGCTCCTTCATTTCCATTGACACTGATTCAACTCCTGCAATAATAATAATCACGTTCAAATTAACAAAGTTTGGTCATGGCCATGTGATGTAACCTGCACATGTTTTTCTCTCTCTTTCTTTTCCTTGTTTTGGTGAGTACTTAAATTAGAAGTAAAGAAATTATAAGAGATTGAAATTGAAATTCATACCTGAAATTTTGGAGACTGCCTTCATGGCTTTTTTCTTAGTTTTGTCATCCAGTAGTTCCACCTTTAGCACAACTTTCTGTGTAAAAAACAGAAAACTGTCATGACTTGTTCACTTAGAACCCTTATAATAAGTTGCAAGAATGAAAATATTATGAACCGAGATCTCATAGTATGAATCTCAAAGAGCAAACATGAAGATAAAGATAATAGTTGGTGATAAGTAGATAAAAGTTGTAAGGGTTACAAATTCTCACATTCATTGACGCAGCGTTGAAGGTTGCTAAGGAAAGCCAAACAAGTGAAGGAGCTACTAGTAAGATTATTTTGTTTGGAAGTAGATGAGTTCACTGAGTGGAGCTTTGGTTGAAGATATTTAAAGAGAAGATTAACACAAAGAGGGAAGAGAGAGAGAGAAAGTCAACTAAGTCTATTATGATTATCAGTAATACTTCCCCACTTACGATGCCTCGTTATGAGTTAGATCAGTTTTAAATAGAATTAGAGTAAATAATTATGGACTGTAGAGTAAAATATTAACTCACTATTAGTTGAAAATACATTTTAAACTCACATTAATAGATCTCAACTTATAATAAAAATTATTTTATTTTTTTTATAATTAAATAGAGGTGCAAATGAATCTAAATGGAATATTGATTTTGGTTTGTATGGAAAAAAATAAAGTTGAGTTGAGTTTGTTCATCTCATTTATAATATTGTATTTTTATAAGAATTTCCTTTAATTTTTTAACTCTATTAATTTAGTATATAATATTTTATTACTAGATATAATGTATAAATAAAAATATGTATTAAACATGTGTTAATAAAACTTAAAATTGACTTCTATAAATCATTCTCTTTCATGTCTTTATCGTATTTTTGTGGCAAAGGTTTATCTTGGATCAGATTAGAAGATTTCTCGATCAGTGGGGAATCTACGTAATTAAGTTTGGTACTTGATAACTATTTTATTATTTAATTTAAAAAAATATGATAGATTTCAAGAATTTTAATAAGAGACACTGCATAAATATAATCATTGTATGCTCATTGTTAATTTTGAAATTTGGACTTTAAAATTGAAATAGAATGTTGTATTTAATTTTTGTAGCATAATAATTATAAGATTTAATTAAATTAGTTCATAACATCAAATATTAAAAGTTATATTCTAAGAATAATTTACAATCACAAGTCTTCATCTACTGCTTCATCCGTTGCAATTTGTGTTGCAATTTGTGGCTGGAAAATTCCTAATAGAGATAAGCATGATAGAATAATATTAAGAGAAGAAATTGATGGTCAATTTGTTGTCGGTTTAGTGTATTTTGTGCCGTAAAATATTAGCGTTTTTTTTTTTAGCTTAAACATTATTTTTAGAGTCGTAATTTTTGACTGAAAAATATTTTAGAGAGAGTCTCTACAAAATTGAATTTGGTTAATAAAGGGCTGTGGTTAGTAAATAAAATGTGTGAATTATACAAGGAAGAAGATGAGACTATCATCCATCTTTTTTGTTATTGCAAAATAGCTAATAAAATTGTGGAATAAGTGTGATAATCAGGTGAGTGGAACTTACCACATCATAATTAATCTATGAAAAACTTTCAACAGGGTTTAATTAATGAACAGAACATTATTTGGAAAGGCATTTGGATTGTAATTATATGAAGAATTTGAAATCATAGAAATAGTTATTTTAAATCAAGGGAAGATTGATAGTGAAAAAGTATGGTGTTTAGCACAACTGAATCCATGGTTATGGTTGAAATGCAAAAAATTTAGGGTATTGTTCTCTTTATTTGATTGATATCAATTGTTGTTGGAATGTCTAAAAATAATGCATTAACACATAAATGCTTTTAATGTTAGTTATAGGTTATAAACACTCTCAGATTTTCATTTTATATTAGCAGCTGCATGTATAGTAATAATTTAACAACAGGGATGTACCTTATCAATCGTTTAAAAAATTGTTTCAGATAAATTTTAAAATATGTGTATGATGTAATAGTATTATTTATATTTAATTGTATAATTATATACATATTAGACAAATTTTAGTTTTTGTTTAAGATTTATTATAAAAGATAATCATTACTACTAAAATCTTAAACTCTCTATTGGAACAATTTGTGAAAACTAATTTTTATAGTTTGTTAATACACAAAGTAAGTTTGACTTAAATTTGATGAAATTTTAATTTAAATTATTTAATGTTATTCATTGAGTGCATGATGCATTGTTTGGTACTACTTTCATTTTATGTACTTTGGATACCAATGTGAAATATTGTAAAAAATTTATAAATTTAAGATAAGACATAATTTATTTGTATTAGCAAATAATATATGAAAAAGATGTTTTTGTGAATGGTTAAGATATCTTACCTTTGGTTACAAAAAGTGAGAATCATATTTTACATATTTATGGATTGAAGTTGGTTAAATGCATGAAGCATTAGTCAAGAGTATAGAAATGAAGTTGATAAGTTCTTTCAATTTGCTTGACAAATAGAAACCTACTAAGGTGACATGTTATTGTCCATGCATTTATTGTTTGAATCATATACGTCAGGAACTTGGAGAGATATGTGAATATATTTGCTTATCTTCAATATTTTTGAGAGTTATATACTATGAACATGGCATGGAGAAATATTAAATAAAGCAATTGTGTTGCAAACAAATAATTTTATAAAGAGATGGACAATTATTTAAAGAAGATGGTATATGATGTTGGAGAAGAGAAATTTGTAAAAGTTAACGTGTATGATTCTTTAAAGTATAATTTGATTTTGGAGCAACCATTGTATCTCTAATGCACTACTTTTATGAGATTACCAACAACTTTATGGTTATTCGACTTAAAAACAAGAAATGAATGACAAATAAAAATTTCACATAATTGTTGGAATTGTTGAAGAAGGTACTTCCAAAAGGAAATATCTAATTGTAACTACAAAGCCAAGAAGATATTGGTCCAATATATGAAGTATATTAACATACATGCATGCCCTAATAATTGTGTATTAGAAAAAAGCTTGTAGCATTGAAAGTGTGTCTGATACATGAATTGTCATAGTTCAAAAGGAAATTGATGGAACTAGTGTTGAGGAAGAAGTAGAGGGTGGTTTGTTAAATTGTTATGATACTTTCCAATAATACCTACATTTAAAAGATTGTTTATCATTAAAGAGGGTGCAAATCAAATGGTACAAACAATTATCGTCTTCTTCAACATCTAACTGATTCTTTGTAATGAAAGATGATTGATGAAACTTTTCCATAATTTAAAATAAAGTCAAGAAACTTGAGAATTGGACTAGGTACATATGAGATGAATCTTTATGAGAACTCAATTAGTAAACGCAATCCACGACTAATTTTGTTGTCATATAAATATGCCTCTTTAATTATGCATGAAGAGAAAATATATCACATTTGTATGATGATTTCAAGGCCGAGACAACTAGGAAAATTGACTTATATGGGTATCTTAGTTCCTTGATTGATGATTTGAAGATGTTATGAAAAATATTATTGAATGTGTTAGAGCATATTGTGAAGATAATTTCAAGTTGCGTGTAATGTTATTTTGCATCATAAATGACTTTCCAACTTATAATAACTTCAATAGGATAAAGTGTGAAGGATCATTATGTGTGTCATATATTTGAAGAAAATGTTAGTTATACACATTTGAAATATGAACGAAAGATCATGTACACTAGACATACAAAGTTCCTCGTCCAAAAAGTCACTCATACCGTAGATTAAAAAAGCTTTTAATAAATGTTAGTATGATGAAGTTTCATCAACACCCCGAAGTTGTGAGCAAGTATATGGGTGAACCAAGAACATTAACATTGTGTTTGAAAAGAAGTCAACTAAGAAGAACATTTGGAAGAAACTATTTATATTTTTTTTATCTTTCTTATTGGTCTAAACTAGATATTAAATATTGTATAGATGTTATGCATGTCGAGAAAACGTTTGTGATAATATAATTGAGACATTTCTCAATATCAAATGAAAGACAAAAAAAAAAAGGAGTAAAAACACGTAAAAATTTGGTTTTACATTTATATTTTGTTATAAAACATATCTACTTGTTACCAACTTGTTATACACCGTCTAAAATAAAAAGAAAAGTTTGAGTATTTACGTGGTGTGAAAGTGCTAACAGAATACTTGTCAAATGTTAATATTTTTGCCAATACAAAACAAAATTAGTTGATTTAAATTTATTCTTGATTATTCAAAACATCTTATCTTCTAATGTTAGAGTTGTTATTACTTTATTATCTTCATTCTTCAATATCATTTAAAAAAATAATTAATCCACATAAGTTAGATGGGTAAGAAAATAAAACAATTATAATCATGTGTTATTTGAAAATATATCTTTTTGTTTTTATTCATGGATAGGAGAGTGGATCATTTATCTTACCTAAATTCAAATGTGTGTGAAACTTATCGTATTAAATTTATATAAATGACTTCTAGATATCTAAAGAATTTCTTTTTACATATTTTTTTTTATTGAAACTCTTTCCTATAATCAAATTATAAGATGAGATTTATCCTCTATTTATTTATTATAATTTATAACTAATTTATGAAAAATCTTTAATATAAACATTTATATATAAGCTTAAATCATCATAAGAAACAGGGGAAACATAAATGCAATATTTTTCTTTTGCATTCATTTTTTAAATCCAACTTAATAATAACAAAATTAGACGATGACACAGCCATTAGGATCCTCTTCCACACTTACGGCAGAGTAATATGGATTGTATTGTGGTTTCATCTGATAATAATAGGTATAGGCTTGCTGGAACTTGAGTGGGTCTAGAACGATTTCTTTTGCAGAATCTTTCTTGGGATCTTCCTTCTTTTTATCATCCTTTTTAGGTTCTGCCTTCTTTTCCTCTTTTGCTGGTCCAACAGAAACTATTTCTGTGTTACAAAACTTCCTTAGCTTGGCTACTACTTGTACTGGATCAATGTCCCCTGTTAAGGTCAATTTCTTGTCTTTCATATCCACAGAAACTGACTCCACACCTGCAACAGTATTTCAAACACAATTTTAGTATTTCACCAAATATCAATGAACCATTGATACTAAATTCCATACACTTTATTTATAGAAACAAAAAACAGTTTCAGTCAAGCTAATTCACGGAATTGAGTGAAAGAAAATCAATTACAATATTTTCTTTTTATTGTTTTTCCCCCTTTATCTTTTCAGTTTGATTAGAGCATTGAAAGCAGAGAAGCTAAAGATATGAGGAAGTTCAAAAGTTGAAAGTGAATTGAATACCTGAAATGCCAGAGACAGCCTTCATAGCTTTCTGCTTGATTTTGTCTTCATGTACATCGACCTTCAACACAACTTTCTGTTACGGCAAAATCAAACAGTTGTTAGGAATGCTCAAAACACAGACTGAATTACGAGTATCGAACAGTGAATATCTAAAGAAGAATTATGAGCTGAAATTGGAACACTGACCTTCATTGTTATTGAAGTTTGTGAGAGCTAAGATAAAAGCAGAACTGTTGGTGAAAAATGCGAAAGGGAAAAAGGGAATTGGAAAGATATGTGAATGAAGAAGAGTTGGTTTTTGAATTTGAAAATGAAGATGTGATATGAAGATAAGTTTGAGGAGCATTTATATAGCGGATGGTTGTGACTCGTGTGAGAAAAGCAGGACCAAGTCAAGTCCACGCAAATGGTTTGCTTTTCCTTTGAGTCAAAAGTACTGTTTCTTACCGCCATATTTTGTACTTACACAAATGCTACTAGCTCGTTTACACTGTTTAATTTAATTTTTAAAAAACAAGTTTTTTTTTTTTTTTGTCTCACAGTTATAAATAATATTTTTTAATTTTATTTTACTAGTTTGAATATCTTCAACTTCATCACCTTGACCATCAACTTATCCAAAGACTAGATTTATTATTTATTTATTTATTCATAATTATTTATGTTTACAATTTTATATAAATTGGCTTATAATTGTTGATTTTAAAATGTAGGGTAGGGTGAATTATGTAGGAGAAAATAATTGAACACAAAAAGGCGAGGAAACTTTCGAAGAAAGCGTGACGTTAGTTCGTGTTTGGATCCATAGGTAAGAGAATAATGATTAAGACGGGTTTCGTTGAACGTTCTTATCCGCGTCAACCTACGCCATCATTCATTATAATATATGACCATGACCATGTAGAAGACTTCAATTCAGTATTTGCGTCTCCATAGACAAATATGTTGAAATTTATCTGAAGTATTTCAAAATGTTAAACAAATTTTTAAAATCGATTAATCAAAGATAGAAAAAAAAAATATTTAATATTTTAAATTTTGGTTTATTTTAATTTTCAGTTTTTTATTGTTGTTCAGTGTCTATTTCACTTGTTAATTTATTCTTTTAAATAGTAATTTAACGCAATTTCTTTAACTAGTAAGCCTTTTTATCCTCAAATAGTTATCATATAAATAAAAATTAAAAAAAGTTAGATATTGAAATATTGGTACACTAATTTAAGTTGTTTTTGAATTATATACAATGAAAAAAGAAAACGTAGAATTTGAAGAATAAAAAGAAAACATATTCTTTCAACAAATTTCTAGTGGTTGACTACAACCTAAGCAATATCAACGATTTTGGATTGAGAAAATTGACTGAATGAATTTAAATTAATTGAGCGAATTCTGGTTCGTGAATTTGGAATGTTATTGAAAGAAATTTACGCAGTGAATACTAAGCTAATAATGAAAAACAAAAATATAGAACTATATATAAATATAATCAAAATAAAAAAAATGTTATTATATCGAACACAAGAAATAAAATTTAACTAGTCTTTCATATTTAAGATTCGGAGAACATTGATAAGTCCAAGGGGTGAAACCTGTAAGCAAATTTTCATGTTCTTATCTATAAAGCTAGTTGGATGAAGCTTGGTTTTTTGCTTAGCGATATTGTTCTTTGAACCGTGTTTCGGTTGAAGACAAAGTTATCATGGTTGAGTAATGAATTACATTTGTTAAACTAGTTTTATTTCTTTCATGTTTATTTGTGGTCCTAATTTTCTTTTTTATGAAATTCTACTAAAAGAATTTTTAAATGTTAGAGATATCAATGACAATGTATAATTAATCTCTCTTATAAAATCTAAATAAAAGAAACTATGAAAATTAAGTTAAAAAGTGATTAGTGAAAATAAAATAAATAAATATTATATATAATAAATTAAATATAAATAATACTTATCATAAACTTAAAATTTATTGTGGACGGATTGATGGTTAATAATTCTTATCAACACAATATTAAAAACGGATACAAAGTTTATAGAAAAATAATTTAAAATAATATGATAAAAATTAAATAAGTAAAATTTAAATTTAGTTATTGAAAGATTGATAACACATTCTACATGATCAAGATGTATTCGACTTGTATAGATTGACGTGTCACAAGATACTGTGCTAAAAACATGTAGATACTTAACAAAAATTAAAGATAACATTAATTAAATATCTTAAATTAATTTGTACTGTCATAATTAATATTAAAAGGCCTGATAATCCAGATTTACTTAAATTAATTTGTATTGCTATAATTGATCTTAAAAGCTGTAACAATCTACACGAACAATGTCATATTAAATACTTTTTGTGCATTAATTACCTGTTCACTTCCATTAGGGTAGTAAAAAATAACCTATAGTAAAAAATAACCTATTAATAATTTCAGGACTAATTATTAGTTTCTTGATAACTGATATTCAAATACACCAACAAGTGTTCATGTGAGACTCTTGATATCAAGTATCTTTGAAAATGAGAAAAATTTCTCTTTTGTTATTGAAATGTGTAAATTATATCAACCTAACAGGAGTTCATTATAAAGAAATAGTACTAGTTGGGCACGATTATATCTAAACAAAAAATGAAATTGTGCGCAGTGACCATTAAACACATTAAACGTGTATTTAAATAATACAATAAAAATCCATACTAATATATTGATTCTAATGACCATTACACATTAAACATACATTTAAATAATAAAATAAAGATAGTAATACCACTGAACTTACTAAGGTATATTGATTTTGATTACACATAAAATGTATATCTAAATAATACAATAAAATAGTAATACCGTTCAAGATAAAATAGTAATACCATTCAAGTATTTATATATATATATTAATGATTGTGATTACCATTATTAGAAGTAAATTTAAATAATAAAATAAAAATGATATTGAGAATCAATAGGTTTTATTTTAAAATCATAATCTAATGTTTATTTTATTTATTTAATTAAAAATTGAATTTAAAATAAAATTTTTAGTAATTATTTTTAATTAATTATTTCAATTTTTTTTTCAGAAAGAAACAAGCACAAAAAAATAAGTCCTATTATGTTGATAGGATTTCACTTAAGATATTAATTGAAATCGGTTTAATTATTTCTTCTCTGCTTAAATTAAAATTGTATCTAACCGATTTATCCAATAATAACTTTTTTTTCCATTTTAGACAATACTGATATGAATTACATTAATATTAAAAAAAAAGCTTTCTAGGAAAGCTTAATGAATAATACGGAAAAGACAAATTATAAGTCCTTGATTATGAAAAGATAAATTGCAAGTCCTTCTACTTAATTTTTTTACCTTTTGTTTTAAAAATCATTTATTGTATTATCCAAACAAGAGAGATAACTTCTTAGGGATAGACATCTCAATTAGAGATAAATAATACTTTTATTAATAGTTGATGTAGTCTGGTAGAGATAAATAATACTTTTATTAATAGTTGATGTAGTCTGGTAGCGGAAGTAATAAGATTCACTTTTATCATAATAATATAAAAACACTCTAAACATATTCAATCAATCCAAAGAAAAAATCAGGATGTAGAAAATAAAAAAATAAATCAACACTAATAATTAATTTTGGAAAAACCTCTTAATAGAGATTAAAAAAATACGGAACGATAAATATTCCAACAATACCAAAAAGAAAGAATAAGGAGTCTTACAAAAATCAATCACAGAACATATTAATACAATTCTTCATAATTCTCAAATGGTCACCAATAATGGCCCAAAATATCAACAAATTGAAATTTAATAGGTAGAGTTCAAGAATCTCGTCACCATAAAAATGACCATTATTCACGAATTTTCTGAAAACAAATTAGAGCTCTGATTTCAAATTCGACAGTCCAAAACAACATACTGTGAGTGATAAAACTCCAGTAAAACAACCGAGACTGATGGTAATAGGAACTTCCTGCGAACAACAACTCTTAAAAAAATTCCTAATGCTTTTGCATACCTCCAGTAAAATCCCAACATCCAGATTGAAGAAATATGAGTAAGGAATCTTCAATAAAAATTGCAGCTTGATCAGACAAGATTTCACCTTTGGATCTTCAAAACAACCAACATAGGTTGCTAAAGGAAGTAGCTACGAATTGTGTTTGCCTCTTTCTCTTCTCTTCAAAGCGACTATACACGCACTTCTCCACACACACCAATACTCTCACGGTTGCATACCTTTAGAATTAGCCTTTTACCCTAGTTATAATAATGTATTATATTAGGTCTGTCATGTGTCAGATACACACCAGATAATGGGTTTGGGTCTCACAAGGAGAGAACTAACCTAATAATTATCACTATAATCTCATCTATCTATATTAGTTATAATTACATTGACATTTTTGTTAGAAATTCTATAAGCGGGTGGAAATTCGTGTTTCATATAACCCATCCATCGTATGACCTATTCTTCAATAATAATAATAAGAACCAACATTGTGATTATAGAAAGTTTTTCCTTTATAATTAGAAACACTATTGAGATTGTTGTTAGAGAAATAAATTTTTTAATATGGCCAATTTTTTCACAAAATCTGCATTGAGTATTGTTAAACGCTGAGGCTATTGCTAGGAATTCAAGTGAGTCTAAGTCTGACATGAGTAGAAATGAGAAAGTTTAGCAACATATAAGAAATAAGACTCACAAACCCAATGTCTTAAGGTTTTAGGTTGAAGGTGTTGTCATTCCCTTGTGTGAGTCTGGCTCAGTTCTCATTCTTCTTTGATCTCTCCAGTGTTTCTCCCATTGGATTCAACAAGTGGTATTAGAGCTGATGGTTCGTGATGGTGATCAGCTCAGATGAGTAAAAATGTTTCCGCTCGAGAGGAAGTGTACCAATGTGGAAGAGAGACTTTCACTTGAGGGAGAGATTGGTAGGAATCCAAGTGTGAGTCTAAGTCTCACGGAAAGTTGAGCAACATATAAGAACATATAAAAAAGAAGATCTATAAACTCGATACCTTAAGGTTTTAGGTCGAAGATAGTATTATTTTCTTATATGTCAAGCTCTTGTCATGTTCTTGTTTGATCTCCCATTTTCCTCTCGATTTTTACAACAATAATACCAATCAAATTAGAAAAAGTAAAATTTAGGCAATACCAATATGAAGTTACAAAGGGTTTAATAAATCAACATAATCCACGTAAGATGTTGGTATGTTTCTAACTTGTATTCTAGAACTAAAGGGTCCATACAGGGCTTTTGTTGATAACAATATTACTTTGGATAATCGAAACTGATGAAATGCATCACGTCGTTTTAACAAAAAATTATTTTTCTGATTTGAAAATTGATAAGCATATTACTGTTAAGTTACCTAAAGGTCATCAAACCTTGGCTTTCAATTTGAAAGTGTCAAATTAACTGATAATTTATTTCTTCATATTTTTCTTTATATTTCTTCTTTCAATCTTAATATTATTTCTATATCGAAGCTAATTAGTTTGAATAATTTCATGATTACCTTTTTTAATGACTTCTGTATTATTCAGAAAAATAACTCTAAGTATCTCCAAGTATGGCTAAGATTGTCTTTGCCTTTATCCTTTTATCTCATAAAAACATGAGATACTGAAATCTTCGTACGCATTACATACTGAAATTTTGTATGATGATTTCTATTCATCCCAAAACATTGTCCATTAAAAATTTTGTTTAAAAGAAATCTTAAAAAAAATCAACTTAAAAGATAAAATTTACGTTTTAATTAGTGATGAAGAATGCTTAATATACCCTAAGTTAAAATCATTGGAAGAAATGGGCAATAGACAAATCCAATATTTTTCTTTTATACATTCATTTTTTAAATCCAACTTAGTGATAACAAAATTAGACAATGACACAGCCATTAGGATCCTCCTCCACACTTATGGTACTGTAATATGGATTGTATTGTGGTTTCATCTGATAATAATAGGCATAGGCTTGCTGGAACTTGAGTGGATCTGGAACAATTTCTTTTGTAGAATCTTTCTTGCCATCTTCCTTCTTTTTATCATCCTTTTTAGGTTCTTCCTTCTTTTCCTCTTTTGCTGGTCCAACAGACACTATTTCTGTGTGACAAAACTTCCTTAGCTTGGCTACTACTTGTACTGGATCAATGTCCCCTGTTAAGGTCAATTTCTTGTCTTTCATGTCCACAGAAACCGACTCCACACCTGCAACAGTATTTCAAATACAGTTTTAGTATATTACCAAATATCAATGAATCATTGATACTATATTCCTTACACTTTATTTATTGAAGCAGAACCAGTTTCAGTCAAGTTAATTCACTGAATTGAGTGAAAGAAAACCATCTTTGCTGTATTACAATATTTTCTTTTTATTGTTTCCCCCTTTACATTTTCATTTTGATTAGAGCATGAGGAAGTTGAGAAGTTGAAATTGAATTGAATACCTGAAATGCCAGAGACAGCCTTCATAGCTTTCTGCTTGATTTTGTCTTGATGTACATCGACCTTCAACACAACTTTCTGTTACAGCAAAATCAAACAGTTGTTAGGAATGCTCAAAACACAGACTGAATTACGAGTATCGAACAGTGAATATCTAAGAAGAATTATGAGCTGAAAATGGAACACTGACCTTCATTGTTATTGAAATTTGTGAGAGTGAAGATAAAAGAGGGAGTGTTAGTGAAAATTGGTAGAGGGTGACGGAGAAGATAGGTGAAAGACGAAGAGAGAGGGTTTTGAAATTTGAAGAAGTTGTGAAATGAAGATAGGGTTTCGGAAAATTTATAGTTGTTGGTTTGTGGTGGTGTCAGAGGCAGAGGCAAGTGAACCCAATTAGTCGAGCCAAATAATTTGAAAAAGGAAAAGAAAAGAAGGAATGACGTTACTTCGTGTTTGGATCCTGGAACATTCTTATGTCATTATAGATATTAGTTGGGTACGTAGGGTCTTTCAGTAAATGATGACCACAACGTTTCCTACCACATTCGTCGCTGCGTCAGCCCCACACTCGAATTTTCTTCATTTTGTATTTTAAAGCTATCAAACAGCTTCAAAACATATTTTTTTTTAAAATTAAATAAACATTTTAAATTTCTGTAAATATAATTCATATTTTAACTTTTTTTTAAAAAGTGTTAATTTTAAGTGTTTTCATTTAGTTCTTATTATTAACTTTATTTATACTTGAATATATATATATATATATATATATATATATATATATATATATATATATATATATATATATATATATGTATATAATGACTTTAATTTTATCTATTTTGCAAACAAAACACTTTAAACCTTAATTATAATTTAATTGATTTTCAAACTTTATCATAATTAAAAAAAATACAAGTTTAATTTAGGCCCTATTTATATTTAAACTTTATTTCTTTTGTAAATAATCACCTATAGTTTTAATTTTTTTTAAATTTATCTTTTTTTATAAATAATTTTTAGAAGAATATTATTTAATCTGAATTACAATATAAAAATGGCATTGTTAGTAAATATATTTTATTTAAATTAAATTCTATTTTTAAAATAGAATTTTCAATTTGATTATTGATACTTATTAATTTAGGATATGTAGATTCTAAATCCTTCAAAATTATAAAATTAGATTTAAAAGATAACATTATCAAATGATCAAGAAATTAAATCATAGTAAAAGATTTTCTAAACAATTAAAATTATGCTCAATCAAAAAATATTTTTAAAGTTTTTAAATATATATTTTAACTTTTTTTTGTTATTTTTATTTATAAATTTTCATTACATTTTAATACATAAAAATGATTTATAGCATGAAGAAGAAAAATTAAAATTTATTGACATTTAATATAAATGATTTACCTCAAACTTATTAAAAAAACTATTTATGAAAGATAGATAAGTTTCAAGTATTAATTAATGTATTATAGGTTGAGAACAAGTTTAGGATAAGTCTGTCTAATAGTCATTCTTGGCAAGTCAGAAGTGAATCAATTGAGTTCATCATCTCATCCAAAGAACAAACTCGATAATCATGCTTATCGAGATTAAGCGCAAACTTATGTCATTAATAAAGTTTATTATCATGGACTTACAAATGGGCCTGAGGAATAATGGACTGATCCAGTCACTTTATAAAAATGGGCACCCCCTACAAGTAATGACTATTATTCTCATTATCTCTCATATATACTCAAAACTAACTTGATAGTCGGAGTGTCTTTGCTAGTACCTTCTCCCTTTCAGCCAAATAGAATGAGATGTTTGACTTGAAAATCTCATAGTACCTCTGAAGGCAAACCAAGTACTCTTAGTCGGTTCCACAACTTGTCACTTTTATCTTAACAACTTACTCTTTCATCCCAATCTATTCACTGAACCCATAATATTTTAGCGCCCACCATGGGCCGAATATCTCAAAGTAAAATGGTAACAACACGCAAAACAACCAGCAATGAGCACTCCTCACATACCATGCCAAAGAACTACGTTGATACCACAACCTTGTTGATGGAGATGAAAAATGAATTAGAGGACCTTAAGAGAAAAAATGTTGGAGAAATTGAGAACCTTGAGACAATAAAACTTAAGCCTAAAGAAGAAGATAGTTGAAAAAGAACTCAATAAAAACCTTTGAGAACGAAGACCTCCCTCATCCAAACATACTGCTCGAAATCACCGCTTGACTCACAACCAACGTACCGTCACTATTCCCTCCTCTTCCACGAGGAGACATCCCTTCGTTGATGAAATAATAAAAGCTCCCCTCCTTCCAAATTCAAAATGTATGATGCACCACATACCCATATGAGCATCCAAACATAACATTTATGCAACGCAAGTTGATTTTTTTTATCCTGGATGATGCCATTTTATGTTGAGTATTCCCCACATCCCTAAAAGCTATAACACTGAGTTAGTTTTGACAGCTTCTAAACTCTCACCTCTATGTTTGAAATCGAGTTTGTCATCAACCGACCTCATGAGTTGACATCCCTTACCTTAGTTAATATCTGACATATGTGACAAGAGAAAGGAGAATCATTTTGTACTTTTATGGAAAGGTTTTAGAAAATTTTCAATTTATTTTAACCCAAATTGTTTATAGTATTTTGGATATTAATCTTTGGCATTGTTACATAGGTCATATGATACAATAAATCTTATGAACAATTTTCTATAGGAAAGATTATTAAGTGATGTCTATCATTATTTCTTTTCCCATAATAATTCTAGAGCTTCTAAACCTTTCGATCTCTTGCATTTAGATACTTGGTGCTCACGTAATATTGCTTTTTTTAAAGAATATAAGTATTTTCTTTTTGAGTGATAATACTACATAACAAGTCTTTTAACTATTAAAACTAGAAGTAGATAGAATAAAGGATTTTGTTAATCTTATTGAAACTCAATTTGAAATCAATGTTAAAAATCTTTGTACGCATAACATACTACGATGATTTCTCTGCATCCCAAGACATTGTCCATTAAAGATTTTGCTTAATAAAATTCTTAAAAAAATTAACTTATAAGATGAAATTTACATTTTAATTAATGAAAAATCTTTAGCACATTCTGTTATTACATAGTCGGGTTACCCGTATAACCACTGATTTCAGTCCATTGATCCGCTAACTCTGGACTGATTCACGTCTTCTGGTCTCGATCCTGGAAAGAACTTCTACATGTACTCCAATAATCAAAATCAATGTTTGGTCCGAATAATCTTAAAGAATAGAAGATCTGAGTTTCATTACCTTCTTTATAAGGATACCTCTCTTATGTATAAGATTGTAATTGAGCCTTGACAAATTCTTCCTCCACCCCCATACCCTCTTCCTGCACCCCCATATAATTTTTTTATTCCATAACTGTCCTTCATGAAATTACATAAATACCCCTATCTTAATAAAATCCCTCCCCTTCCTAACCGGATGACCAGGCTATCCGGTTTATTTTTTTGAAATTGTGAATCGGATGGGGGGTGCATCCGGTTCTCATTTTAAAAAAAAATACAAACCGTCCGGTTAAGAGAACCTTCGTCCGGTTTAGATAAGCCATTCGCGACTTTCGTTCCTTCGTTATTCAAAATCTTTCAATTAATCCTTCATAGAAGCATTAGGTAACCAATTTGTGATGTTTATTAGCAATTAGTAGGTGATATTGATGATTAGAGTAGTTGATTTGGGATTTGGGAGGCTGTCGATGGCGAATTTGAGGATTTTACGATCTGCTGGGTTGAGAACCGGGTCCGGTTTGTATTTTTTTTTTTAAAATGAGAACCGGATGCATCCCCATCCGGTTCATAATTTCAAGAAACGAAGGAGAGGGTATTTATGTAATTTCATGAAGGGCAGTCATGGAATAAAAAAATTATACGGGGGTGCAGGAAGAGGGTATGGGGGTGGAGGAAGAATTTGTCTTGAACCTTTCAGATGCGCCTCGAGCCCAATCATCATTGGGTCTATTTATCCTGAGTACCCCATGTCAAATGGTGATAGGCCATAATTGGCGGTCCATATGACGAATTCTGGGCAGTACATTTTCTAAATTTAAATCATTAGAAGAAATTGACAATAGACAAATCCAATATTTTTCTTTTATAAATATTTTTCTTTTATTCATTCATTTTTCAAATCCAACTTAGCGATAACAAATTAGACAATGACACAACCATTAGGATCCTCTTCTACACTTATGGCACTGTAATAGGGATTGTATTGTGGTTTCATCTGATAATAATAGGCATAGGCTTGCTGGAACTTGAGTGGATCTGGAACAATTTCTTTTGTAGAATCTTTCTTGGGATCTTCCTTCTTTTTATCATCCTTTTTAGGTTCTTCCTTCTTTTCCTCTTTTGCTGGTCCAACAGAAACTATTTCTGTGTGACAAAACTTCCTTAGCTTGGCAACTACTTGTACTGGATCAATGTCCCCTGTTAAGGTCAATTTCTTGTCTTTCATGTCTACAGAAACTGACTCCACACCTGCAACAGTATTTCAAATACAGTTTTAGTATATTACCAAATATCAATGAATCATTGATACTATATTCCTTACACTTTATTTATTGAAACAGAACCAGTTTCAGTCAAGTTAATTCACTGAATTGAGTGAAAGAAAACCAGCTTTGCTGTATTACAATATTTTCCTTTTATTGTTTCCCCCCTTTATATTTTCATTTTGAATAGAGCACGAGGAAGTTGAGAAGTAGAAATTGAATTGAATACCTGAAATGCCAGAGACAACCTTCATAGCTTTCTTCTTGATTTTGTCTTCATGTACATCCACCTTCAGCACAACTTTCTGTTACAGTAAAATCAAACAATTGTTAGGACTGCTCAAAACACAGACTGAATTACGAGTATCGAACAGTGAATGTCTAAGAAAAATTATGAGCTGAGGATTGGAACACTGACCTTCATTGTTATTGAAGTTTGTGAGAGTGAAGAGAAAAGAGGGAGTGTTAGTGAAAATTGGTAGAGGGTGAAAGGCGAAGAGATGGTTTTGAAATTTGAAGAAGTTGTGAAGTGAAGATAGGGTTTCGGAAGATTTATAGTAGTTGGTTGGTGTTGGTGAGAGAGGCAGAGTGAAGTGAACCCAATTAGTGGAGCCAAATAATTTGAAAAAGGAAAAGAAAAGAAGGAATGACGTTACTTCGTGTTTGGATACTGGAACATTCGTGTTTGGTACGTAGGGTCTTATAGTGAATGATGACGACAACTTTCCTACCAGGTTCGTCGCCTCCTCAGCCCACACTCAAATTTTCTTCATTTTGTATTTAAAGCTACCAAACAGTTTCAAACCTTATTTTTTATTTACAAAAAAAAATATTTTTAAATTTCTGTAAATATAATTCATATTTTAATTTTTCTTAAAGAAAGTGTTGACTTTTAAGTGTTTTTTATTTAGTTCTTATTATTAATTTTATTTGTACCTGAATATATATAATCTCTTAAATTTTATCTATTTTGCAAACAAAATACTTTAAACCTTAATTATACGTTAATTGATTTTCAAACTTTATCATAATTAAAAATAAATACAAGTTTAAATTTAGTCCTATTTATATTTAAACTTTATTTCTTTTATAAATAATCACCTATAGTTTTAATTTTATTTAAATTAATTATTAAAATTTGTCATTTTTTATAAATAATTTTTAGAAGAATATTATTTAATCTGAATTACAATATAAAAATAGTATTGTTAGTAAATTTATTTATTTAAATTAAATTAAATTCTATTTTTTAAATATAATTTGAATTTGATTATTGATACGTATTAGTTTAGAACATGTAGATTCTAAATCCTTCAAAATTGTAAAATTAATTTTTAAAAGATAACATTATCATATAATCAACAAATTAAATCGCGGTAAAATATTTTCATAAACAATTAAGTATTATACTCGATCAAAAAATATTTTTAAAATTTAAATATATTTTTCAACTGTGTTTTTGTTATTTTTTATTTATGTATTTTCATTATAGTTTAATACATAAAAATGATTTATAGCATGAAAAAGAAAAATAAAAAATTATTGACATTTAATATAAATAATTTAACTCAAACTTTTTAAAAAACTATTTATAAAAGATAGATAAGTTTTAAGTGTTAATTACAATAAAATTAAAATTTTAGGTGTCTATTTAAAAAAAACTGTAAAAAATTTATTTTAACATTTGTTCTACCTCAAGGTTAATAAATGTAGTCTTCATATCACTAAGAAAATTCTTTCACTACCTCATCTATATATTAAACATATCGGGTTACTGCTCTACCATAAATGTATAGATGTGAATTTAGTTATTCAAGTTAGTTATTTTTCTTGCACACAATTTTCATATATAGGTAAAATAATAAGTAGCATCTTTGTCAGGTATTATATAAAACATTACAACAGAAAAAATTTACTCATAAAAAAAACACGTTTTCAATAAATTTGGCGGGATTTGAATTAAGTTTCGTAAACCATTTTATCACTATATAAGATTTTTATTTGTAGAAATTGAATACATGAAGTAAAATTTACAAAAATTTACTCATTACTCTGGTAGTGAAGTAATTGAATTGGACCACTTGATAATTAAATAATATTATTGAAGTAACCTATTTATAAGAATAAAATTTTAATTCAACCAATACAGATTATTTGATTTTTTTTTCCTCAACATAGAAGATAATTAATATCAAGATGGTGCAATTTACCAAGTTACATGAACAATATCTATTATATTAAAGGGGTAATACTTATGAAATTTTAAAAAGTGTAGCAATTAATATTGAAATCAATACATATCGTGTTATTGAAACAGTGTGTTAAAATTAAAGATTTAAAACAAAAATAAGGATCAAATTCATAATTAAAAAGCATATTATAAGACAATGAATATGACAAAAAAAAAAGTAGATAACCAATTATATAAATTTTTGGCATAAACTAATATTTTGTCTGAGATGGATGCAACTTTGGGCCTGGGTTGGGTGTTAGTTAGCCCTTAACTCGGGTAGACTGTGGTGCAAAGTGATTTCTATGGCTTTTATAAGTTACAACTGTGTGTTTATGGATAAACTTGTCAAACAAAACCATAATCTTCAGAGAAGCTTTGGGTCCTGTGAAAATTATCTCAGTTTAGATAATTTGATCTCTTTATTCTTTAAGGTTATTAGTAATTTGTTTTTTTTTCTATGAACGTGGGATTTATTAAATTTGGTGAATTTTATGGTTATGTTTAAAGGAATTTTTCTATAAAAAATTTTAGAGAGAAAAATTCGAAAAAAGTAAAATAAATTGGCTTTATCATAAATTAAAATCTATTTATATAAAAGTTAAAAATAAAATTTGTAAAAACTGGCTAGCCTATATCTAAATTATTTTCTTTATAAAAAAGTAATTTGTTTTTTATATTTTTCTTTTCTAGAAATTTTTACATGCAAACTCATCAAAACATGAAAAATAATAATTATTTAAAAATAAATGTATTTTCTAATAAAAATACACTCTAATTAGAAAACACAAACAGATATTAGAAATTTGGAAAGGGTTACATCTAGGACATAAAACATTATACATGAGAAAAATGTTGTATTTACCTATGAGGTTTTTTATTTAATGATGAGAAACCTTGTGTCTTTATGCATTTATTTTGTTTCATTTCTTTTATAGGAAAGACAAGCAGGACAGTGTTTTAAGAATGACATGAACCAAATCTAGTGAGCTACTTAGGATCCAAGGACACCAGAATAATGTAGATTTCCACTAAAACACTATGAGATTGAAATCTAAGAGAAAGTGTACACAGACATGAAGAATCTATGCCTAAATACACATGTCAAAGTCTAAATGAAAAATAACAATACATGCATGTGTGGAGTTGTTGATGATAACATGAACTTCGTAGTTTGATGGAAGAAGAAAGAGTAGTAAAAATGGCTGGATAGATGTGGAAAAATTGTAGACACGTGTGCATGCATATTCATGCAATGGTTTTACCAAGTATGGCGTGGTGCTATTGGACAATAAAATCTTGTTCATGTTATTTTACTGTTAGGAGACATGTACTTAAATGATCTCTGCTAATTCTAAATAAATAAATACATTTTTTAATTTTAAATTACAAATATAAAAATATATTCTGATAAATATGTTGTCCCTGTATATATGTTTATATCATATGCATTGTTGTTTTGTTTATTTTGTGTCCTTTATATCCGTATGCATTTCTAGGTTTGTTTTCCTATTGTTTTCAATTGTATGCGTTCTGTTCGTGGATTAAATGTCACCACGTTGATGAAGTCACCAATGTAACACCACTATCGTACCAAAACATTTCAGGTAAGTTTATCCTCTATTATTCATTCATCCTTTGCACTATATAACGTAAAATATATAAAAATAAAATAGATTAAACCAAACAAATATTTATGTAAACAAATAATATAAAACAAACCTAATAACCGGTAAAATAATCCTATATATATATATATATATAAACAAATTTAATAAAACTCATCAAATAACACATGTTTATTAGTCACCTCAAAATCATAGAATCAATACTAATTACTTACTTGTTTTTTACAAAGTCTCTTCTTTCATGACTTAAACGTAATGAGTTGAAGTTAATGATAATTTAAATTAATATTAACTTATAATAAAAATGAGAATCTCAAAATTTTCATCTATATCTCTTAAAGTAGTAAAAGCGCTTAAGTTTATATAACTAAAATTGATATTGGTAAAGCAATAACATTAGTATTATCAATAATATCACCACTACTATTTTTATATTGTAAATCATGACTTCATAAACAATAATAGAGGACAAAATAAGAATTGATATGATAATGATTCTGTGATAGAATAATATCGTTAATATTAATTTTCTTCTAATGTTCATATCTTCTCAAAATATTTTTTTTTTCAATGTACATATGTTCAAATTTGTTTTTTTTTTCTCTAATTTACACAAACAATCAAATCAATATGGAGGAAAAGATGAATATAGAATATTTCTAGTAATTTATCCTTTTTGGATGTTTGTTGTATTTAATCCAATCAATTATGAGATAGATTATTACACTATTTAAAAATAAATAAATATTTTAGCCATCCATCACAAATATAAGAATGCAACATTTTTTGAAAACTTATCATGAATATCTAACACATTTACAAACTTATTAAATGAATAAAGCATAATAAAATGAGAAAACTTCTCACAGAACCTCAATGTAATATTGATGCAAGATTCATTTTTTCTTTGGTTAAGACACTTTTAAATTTTTGTTTTGACGTAGCGGAGAGGAAAAAGAACTCTTGAATTATAAGTATATGATATAGATAATGTACAAGATTTTATGCGTACTAAATTTTAAAAATACAATTTTCATAGAGTTTCAAAACTGAGTTAATTGATTAAAGATTAAAAAGATAATTATATTGTTTTGAGGTGAACTGAAAACAACCAAGACATTTGAGGATCTTATTTGAAGAAATAAAATCTACTCCATATTGGTTCACGTGTATGAAAATAAGATTTCAATTATTATTTTTTTAAAGAAGAATGAGACACGTCAAGATCAAATGGTTATTTTTGAAAAGAAGAATTGCATCACTTTGAACTAAAGTAACTTTTATTAATTTACATTATAATATGTTCATAGGGCAAAGTCTAGTTTATACCCATTCTCATATTGTTTGTTACATGCTTTTTATTTAGTCAAACTCAACTCACAATGTTTGACGAGTAATGAAATTATACCTCATTTTTTCCCTTTTATTCACATTGATTTCTATAGCTCAGTTCATATAACCGAGTAAGAAATTGCAAAGTGAAATTAAAAAAAAAATTACTAGAAGAAATTCCCTCAACATGTTTTAATTGTTTTTTGTCCTTTACAAAATAAACAAAGATAGACAAAGGAACGGACTCGGTGAGACAAAGGTGAAAGAAACAAAAGGTAAAAGGAAAGAATAGGAAAGGGAGCATTGGGTCCTCACAACGTGAGATGGAAATGGGCCCGTGATATTTTGAGCGGGCTCAGAAGAAAATATCTAGTGTGATATTATGTGGCCTAGCTTTGTGTGTCACTCAACACCTTACAACCAAGGAGGCCTTGTGGGCCATGGGCTTTCTGCCCCTAACCCATCTTTCAACGACACGTCACAAACCACTTAATTGCCACTTTCCCTGTTGGTTTTTTCAACATATCAAAAGATTAACGAACACACTATGCTTTATGCTTCTTCAACGAGTTTTTATCAACTGCTTTCGGGACCATACAATTCCAGTACTACAACTCCAACCTAAAAATTAAAATGAAACAAAAATTCAGAAACAGCACAACAAAACGGTTTTAAGAAAAAAAAATATTAAAACTAAAATCCTAATGCTTTGTGACAATATACATTTGTATTATTATTTTCTCTTGTTTTACTTTAATTAAACGAAAAGCAAGTGAAGCCCTCAAATAGGAAATATAATTGTTTATTTTAATAAAATTAAATTAAAAATAAAACATTGTTTTCTTTTTACTCATATTTCTGGCTTTGTTCCTAACCACGTGTAGTTAGGCTACACGTGAATTCATGAATATGGAAAGAACATGATCTTGTTGCACTAATGATTCTTTTATACATACTGTTGCCATATCTAACCTTTTGGAAATGAATAGATAAGTGTGTACAAATGATCACATACTCAATTCTAAAATCAAAGTCTTGTCAATAACTAAATTCAAAATCACATAATTATGTGTTTTGTATTATTAGGCTTTGGAGTAAAGTTACCCATGATGTTTATTAATTTTTCCTTTTATAATTCTTTCTTAGTCCCAGGTACACATAACATGATTAGTGGATCACTATGAACTTCACAATTTGGAGATATTTTGCTCTAGAAAACAGTCACTGTCACTGTCACTGTCTCCTACATTAATTTTTCCTTCTTCAATTCTATCACAAAGAACCTAACTATAATTTGTCTCTAATTAGACTTACATCTAAGCAACAATATTATTAAACTTCACTTAGGACACGGAATTATTTTCATTAGGAAACTAACTCCCGTGACAAGAACAAGTGTAGAAGTGACGCATGCTCATAAAAATCAGATGAGTGAACATTTTACAAATATCCATATCATATACATTGTGGAAGATAAAATTGATTTATTAATTAATTATTATTATGATAAAATAAAATGGTGTTAAATTATATTGGATAGGTGGTGAGGTGGCAAGGGAGGATTGGTGGTTGCAAAGTAGGAAGTGAGAAACAGAGTGTGTTAGGAAACTATCTCTTACATATACTCTGTGGTGTGGTTCTGTTCTGCTCTAACTAACACCAGCATCAATACCTTTCTAAGCTTTAACACAAATCTTGAAGCTTGAAACCAAGAAGAGGAACATGGTATCTAAAAACCCCAACCCCTCTGAGGCTTTCTACATGGACCCTTCTGCTATGTCGCTTCCCGGAATCCTCCCTGTGGCTGCCACCGCCGCCGATTCCCTTGACAACCCTGCTAAGAAAACTCGCAAACCTTACACTATCACCAAGTCTAGGGAGAGTTGGACCGAACCGGAGCACGACAAGTTCCTCGAAGCTCTTCAGTTGTATGTTTTCACATTCTTTAATATCTCTTGTGCTACAATGTAGTGTGTGGATTTTGAAGATTCATGAGATATGGGTTTTAGCGCGGTATACCGTATTCAAGGTTTTAAATTGTTGTTGAAGTTGTTTTGATATAAGGAGAAATTGATGATAAATGTGGGGGTTATAATTGTGGTCACTGACACTCCAAAACCCTTAATGTGTGTTGTAAACTGTGGTATCAAGAATCGTTGCAGTTATTCGTCAAGGTCAAAGATTTAGGTGTTTCCTATTTTTGACGGGGGGTTTAGTGTTAGGGACGGGGTAATATTTTTATTATTGTTATTTGAAAATGACTAGACTTACAACAATTTTCAATATTTTGAATCGTGTGTGACACATTGAATTCTACCATTTGAATGACTGGTTTTGACTGTTCTGTATTGCATTGCTGGAGACTCCTTGAAAGAGAGAATCAGAAGGGAATTAGGCAGGTTTATTATTATTCTTTTTGAAGTGTTTTTATTAGAAAATTAGATTGGCACATTGATTTCTTTTTCACAGTATCAAAGCATGATTTTATACTTAAGCTTTATAAAGGTGTGCACTTTGGAGGAGATGGATTTTGGTATGTTGATTGGCAAGGATCTTGTGCACTACATGGATAATTGTTTAGTTTAGCTAAAATATGAAAGCATAATCAAGATAAGAAAAAACAAGTTATAAAAGTGATATGCGTTATTAATTAAAATAGGATTTATAAAGTACAGATTCAGAAATAAAATTTGAAATTATGAAGGAAATATGCATAATTCCTTCAAAGGGATTTGACTGTAAAAAATTCAAAAACGAAGTTAAGAATGATTGATTTACTCTCTTAAGGGAGAATACACCAAATAAATCACCAAAATAAATCATTAGTTCCAATTTAATGTATAGGGATGGGTATGGCAAGTGATAGAGCAAAGATCAAATATGAAATGTGGAATGTCACTTGTTTAAGGGAAAGAATGGTTAAAAAGATGCTTTATACTAAAGTTTCACTTAATTCTAAGTTGGAGTGGTAAACTCTATTCCGTTTGCATTGAAACCTCTGAATACTAGCAATAACATGGTAAATATATGTTTATTCATGATATATTGCAGAATGACCAGAGATCAGGTCACTGTAGCTCTTTCTATATTAAATTTTCCTTTAAACAAGCACAGGAAACGCACCTAAGAGAAGCCATATACACAGTCCAACAATAAATTTAAAGGCAAAGTGTCACCTTTGAAAATACTAGTACTGTTGTTCCTCTCCAACCAAGTACACCTGAAAGTACCAAGTTGTTTAAATTGAAAATTTTGATAATTACTCATCTCATCTTTGTTTCTTTCATTCTGTATGCAGATTTGACCGTGACTGGAAAAAGATTGAAGCATTTGTTGGATCAAAGACAGTTATCCAGGTAATTTTAAATGTAACCTGTGTCTGGAAATTCGCACTAGCTGTTTGGGTTAACCATAAATGTCTTGAATCGAGTAGAGTAGAGCAGAATGGAGATGTCATGGATTTAAATTTGAGAACACTTCTCATATAAACATTTATATCATGTTAAGGAACCAACAATCCAAAAGTTTAATTTGATAGATTGGGAATGGCTTTATTGTCTTAACTAGAATAATGTATTTTTTTTTTCTGAGTTACCATCAGATTGGCTAACTTGAAAAGAAGAAAAGCTTTTATGTCTATAACGAAAAGAGAAGCCAAATATTCATTGGTTGAGTGTTTGTAGCTTAAATGGATGTGAGGATCACAGGGTATGTGGAAGTTTTATATTTATTAATGTTAAGATTCCTACTATTTTTTTTTCAAAAGTTCCCATTTTAAATGGACTCCTCAAATACCTACAAGAAGGACTGAAAAATTACTACTGATTTTGTAGATACGTAGCCATGCTCAGAAATACTTTCTAAAAGTTCAGAAGAATGGGACAAGTGAACATCTTCCTCCACCCAGACCAAAAAGAAAAGCTGCTCACCCATATCCTCAGAAAGCTTCAAAAAAAGGTTGGAATATTCACTATATTTTTCATTTCATCATTTAATACAATTTTATCTAATAATTTTTGGTGATATCTGGCAGTTCGAGTGCTCTCACAAATGTCAGGATCCTTTCAATCTTCATCGGCTTTGCTTGAACCAGGATACATAATAAAGCATGATTCTTCAGCAATGCTTAAAACTCCTATTATTAACACTGCAGCGTCTTCCTGGTCAAACAACTCTCTGCAGAAAACCACCAATTTATTGCATGGTACTAAACCGCTGAACTTTCCATACTTCAAATTTGGATTACATTATCATGGAAATAGTTGTGGGTGTTATTTACATAATTCTGAGGGTAATAATGATTTATCGAGTTTATCATATTGCGTGTTTTAGGGCACAAAGTGAATAATTGTTGCCGTAGCAGTGGAAGTCCTAGAGCACAGTTGGTTGGTGAATCTAATAAAGGTCAAGGGAATAATATCCATCCATTGAGAGGTAAGGGTTTAATGATATTATTTTTCATTTTTTATGTTGTCGTCTGCAATTATTACATCGTATTCAATGTGTGTACGGCAAGGTTATGAAATGTTGTATAATCATAAGGTGTGTGCATAGAGTATGCTGTGTACTTCAGTGTGTACACTGTTGCTCTATTTCAGTTTAAATACCCAAAGAAGAATTTGTGGGGTCCAGACTAACTTTGGACTCCATTTTCCATCACCTTGGGACATGAATCTTAATTATCATTATCTAAGTCTGCGAAATATTCATTTGAACTGTGCTTTAACAGCCACAAAAATGGAGAGTTTTAGATTTTATCTGAATCTAGTGGTACTCTTCACATGATGCTAAATAATTCTTGATTCTGATAGTTACTATACAGTACCTTCTAATTATTAAATTTGGTACTGTCCTGTGTCTTGAACAATGTGTGATTTTAATGTTTAGTCACCATATGGAAACAATAGCGTCCTCTTTTTCTTGTTTTGTAAGTCATTTAATCTTTATCTACAGAAAGCTCTCTTGGCCTGGAAGGAGTCATAACTCCACTCCCACATACTACCCCACTTTGTCATGCAAAAATCCTTTTGAAAATTTATCTTTCTTCCGCCGAAGTTTTGCTGTTTCCCAAATGACATTGGTAGTTTTCTTCTTAATATTTATGTTTGATCTTCTTCCTGTTTTTGATGCAGTTCTTCCAGATTTTGGTGAAGTATACGGCTTCATTGGCAGTTTATTTGATCCAAATGTAACCGGACATCTACAGAAACTAAAACGGATGGACCCTATAAATGTTGAGACGGTAAATACTTGTCAACGTGCTTTCTTTTTGTCAACGATTCTTTCCGATTATTCTTCACGGCTTTGTAATTTACTTTTTAGGTGCTATTGTTGATGAGAAACCTGACTATCAATTTAGCAAGCCCAGATTTTGAGAACCTTGTAAGTATTCGTGGCAACTATCTTTGAATTACAATTGCTGTGAATATATAATGATGACTGCACCGTGTTTTTTACTTGAGCCTCGCCCTTCCCTTAAGGCAACATCAAAGTTTGAGTATGTTTTCAGATACCTTATCTGAGGATTCTTAGCTTGAAATGATCCCTATATGTTCCTCAGGTTTCCAAAACTGTCCATCTCACACCATACTCCTATCATAAATGGATTGGAATTTTCTTCTTCATAGAAACTTGAATGACTAGCTGACATCAAATTGGATGATCAAGGAGAGAAGAAAATATGATAAACTCTATATTTATATGCATGTTGTGTTATTCATGCAGAGAAGGCTGCTTGCATCATATGAGGTGGAACCTGAGTCAGATAACTATCATAACAATGCAGATCGAAACATGCTTGATGTGCAGATAAAGAGTGTTACATAGATGTTGGAGGCAGAAAATGACTTTGTTTTTCAGCTGATGAAAGTAGTCAGGTGGAATTTTGCATGATGAGGTAAGATGTGTTGGAGACTGACTGAAGTAAATGAGCTCATCATCTTAGATGTGGAAGTCTTTTTAAAATTCCCACAATTCAATTCAGTTTTTTATATAATAAAAGAAAATGTAGAGATGTATAGGGTACATAGTTTTGCATAGTGTGCACAGATATATGTGCTCTAGATTTAGCCAAAATTGTAATATCTGAAAAGAGACACAATTCCCTATTATACACTTTCTAACGCTGTACAGTATAGATTTTTGTAGCACCCGGGTGTGAACATTTGAAATGAGAAGTCAACTGAGATTTATTCAACTCATATACCTAACATTATTGGATTGGAGAGTTACGTTTTTAACTTTTTATGCACCAAAACAGTGTCACACAGGGATTTAACTGACTGGAGGACACTGCTTCCTGGTTGAATTCCATGTGATTTCCTTTTAAGTTGCTGTTCAATTTGGTGAAAGAATAACTAGATATCTAACTGAATATTAAAAATGACCAGTTTCATTTGGCAAAAGGAGTACAAAAGGCTAGATGGTAAAGGCTGTGAGACAACCTAATTGATAGCCACTAATGAAGAAACACTGTTCAGTCAGTTATTCTTACAAACATCGGACTAATTTTTCACAAAGACCACGTGAATGGATTCGAGAAAGTTACTTACTGTACTAACTGCCTATTACATCACATCCGTTGCTTACTTTTGGATTTCTTTATCGTGTCATGAAATATTTCAGTTATGAAATTTTAATGTACTATATCTAATTTAGAAGGTAACTAGAAGACAGCTTCACAAATGCTTCATTACAGAAAATATCAACCACAGCCAAATTTTCCACATGGGGCAACAAGAACAGTTCGTCAAATGTAATTAAACTGTCTTCGTCGGGGAAACAAAGTTCACAGCTGGAACTCGGTTTTCCATCTATGCTGCCACTGAAAGAATTTAATTTCAACCAATAAATACAGACTTCTCTTTCCGTTAAAGACATAAAAGCTTTCTTCTTTTCAAATAGCCAACTGATGGTAACTCAGGAAAAAAAAATGCATTATTTTAGTTAAGACAATATCTATCAAATTAATTTTTTTTGTAGCTGGTTACTTAACATGATATAAATGTTCATATGATAAGTGTTCTCAAATTTAAGTCCATGATATCTCCATTATGCTCTACTCAATCCAAGACATTTATGACAGCTAGTGCGAATTTCCAGACACAGGTTGCATTCAAAATTACCTGGATAACTGTCTTTGATCCAACAAATGCTTCAATCTTTTTCCAGTCACGGTCAAATCTGCATACAGACTGAAAGAAACAAAGATCAGATGAGTAATTATCACAATTTACAATTTAAACAACTTGGTACTTTTCAGGTGTACTTGGTTGGAGAGGAACAGCAGTATTTTCAAAGATGTCACTTTGCCTCATTCTCCAATATCATGAATAAATCATTCTGTAATATATATCAATGAATAAATATGTAATAACCCACACCAATCACACTTAAGAAAATAAATGAAGATGAGTTTTATTTTTTTAAATATTAAAATTATAAGAAAAATATATGAGTCTTAGGTATTGTTCTAGTCTAATTCTGAATCCTTGTGATGCCTTCTCCACTTCTTTAGAGTTCCTCTATTTATAAATTTTATTCCCTATCTAAAAGATATAAAAATAACTAACTAAATCTCCTACAGAATCCTAATATTAAAATAACTAATAATAAAATCTTATCTTAATTAATAAATAATAAATAACAATCAAATCTTATCTTAATAAATCTTAATTAATAATTATTTTTCTAAAATCTCATGGGACGCAACAATACCCACCCCTTCAAGATTCACCTTGTCCTCAAGGTGGAAAAAATCCATTGAACCATGGTGACTTTAAAGATTTTTCATCTCAGGTACCTCATCATCTTCACATTTTAAACATAGCCCTTTCCTTTGCCTGTCAGCCCATTTTTTAGTTGATAATCTGTGTAGTCCAATTACTTTGTAGCCTTGTTAGTTGTTATTGGTTCCTGTAGGAGCCTTGAGTGACATGGTATTATCAATTTTGAATTTTGATCCTTGTCCTGTATTCCTATTGTTATGGACGTGTTATAGTTTTCGCGATCATGGGTCTCCTATGGTTCCACCCTTGATTTCTATTTAATCTAAAATTAGTGCTTTGGTTCTCTACTGCACCCTTCCTCCCTCCTAGTGTTATGCTAGCGGTTCTCCAAGCATTGTTACGAGCTTCTATGACAGTAGCTTTATCCATGATGTCCGTTAAAGTTTTGAAATCAGCCTCTTAATAAAAATTTCCATCAGGGTGTCTTGTCCCAAGCTTAGTTGATTTTGAGCCGCTAATTCAAATTCTTCTCGATTTTGCATGACAGTGTGTCATGTATGTTACGGGAAAAATGATTTGTTCTTCCCACCATTCAAACCAAGTTAATGCCTTCCTTGTTAGTTTCATAGCTGCATATTCCAACTTTTTTGCAGTTGCTACTAGTGTTGACCTGAGAATAACGCTCTATGCATACCATTCACATATGTCTTCTCCTTCAAATGTTAGTAATTCTATTTCTCGGTTTATTCTCAATTTTGGTAGTTCGTTTGAGGGTTCTTTTTCTTCATCAGTCGGTTGCTCTGCTTTCTCCTAGGACTGTCTTGGTCTTCCTTCTGTCGTGAGTTGGACCCGATTCTGTCAACCGTTTTAAAATTAACTCCATGTTCCTAACATGTTTTGTGTGGATTTCTTCTAGTCTTTTCTCTTGATGTATGTATAGTTCTTCTAGCCTTCCTTCCAGTGCTTCAATCTGGTTCTACATTAATGGAGGGTGGAGGTCACCATCCACAAGGGAAATATATCCCAAAATCGTGCTCTGATACCAGTTGTAACAATGGGCACCAATCAAATAAATGAAAATGGGTTTTATTCCCTCTAAATATTAAAATTACAATAAAAATAGACGAGTCCTAGGTGTTGGCCTAGCCTAATTCTGAATCCTTGTGATGCCTTCTCTACTCCTTTATAGCTCATCTATTTATAACATTTATTCTCTATCTAAAAAATATATTAATAACCTTTAGAGCTCCTCTATTTATAACATTTATTCCCTATCTAAAAGATATATTAATAATTGACAGATATAATATAATTCTAAATCTCCTAACAGAATCTGAATATTAAAATAACTAACAATAAAATCTTATCTAATAAATAATAAATAACAATCAAATCTTATCTTAATAAATCTTAACTAATATCTTTTTTTCATGAATAAATCATTTTTTTGATGTAATAGATTAGAGTTTACCACTCCAACTTATAGTGAAACTTTAGTATAAAGCATATTTTTTACCATTCTCTCCCCAAAACAAACATTCCACATTTCATCTTTGATGTTTGCTCTATCACTTGCCATACTCACCCCTATTATTAAATTAATGTAGGAGATTGTGACAGTTTTCTAGAGCAAAATATCTCCATATTGTGAAGTTCAAAGTGATACTCTAATCATGGGTAACCGATGACCTTTTAAAAAGGGAAGTTAATGAACATCATGGGAGTCAAAAGTAATATAGATTTATAAAGTCAAAAGTAATATAGAGTAATATAGATTTATAAGTCAAAAGTAATATAGATTTATAGAGTAAGGATGTCGATCCCATAAAGAAGAACAGTTTTGTTATTAAATCTCAAATTCACGACTCACTAAGTAAATAAAAGTTTCGAGATGATTTGATTATAATTTGATTATAATTTGAATTGATAAACAATAAAGACAATTAAAGAATAACTAGCAATTATAAAAGAAGTTTTCAAGATCTAGAAAAGTCTCTGGGATTGAACTTAATCTATCTCCCTCATTCATATTTTGGATTTGATAAAAACATACAATATTCATACAATATTCGTATCTACTCACAATTGATGTACATGTAAAAATTATTCACACCGATTCCTTTAATATAAAATTCATAAAGAAATTTCCTAAACACTGATCCCTCAGCTATTTAATAAATTACCCCGCATGCAATCAATACATGGAAACCTACCTATTCCTAATATTCTAATATATTGATTATTTTAATCTAGGTCAGAAACTTAAAAGTACTTTCCAATTAAATTCAAGAAACAAAGTCAAGACTCTAAATTCAAGAATCAAAATCAAGACTCTATTGATCAGATAAAATCTAGCATTAAGCACAAGATGAAAATACCAATTGAGTATATCTGAATATTATATATAAAAATCACCAAAATACGAATGAGTTCAAAAGATTACATTCAATCCCAAAGATGAAGAATTTAGCTATCCATGGTAGCTATTACAAATCAATGAAAGGAAGATTACAAGAGAAGAAGAGAATCTTGATTCTAACCGTCTGCCTCCATCCTCTAGATTTTAGTCGTCTGCCTCCGTCTTCTAGGTCTTGATGCCTCACAAAACCCTAAAAGTCTCATTTTAAACTTGGTTTTGGGCCTAGGTTAAGTTATTTTTCTCTTGGGCTTTTTTCTATTTTAAACTTTTTATTTCTTTTCTTTATAAATCTTCTAATCTATCATTTTCTTCATTCTTTTATACTTCAAATTTCACAATTATTGAGATTAAATGATTTCTTTTAACTCAGGACTCAATACAAAAATTTAAATCCAAAACCTCTAAAATTGAGAGTAATTACTATTTTAAATAACACTTAAACCTACCTACAAGTATTCAATATTTCTCCTTATAAAAACACTAAATTGATACTTATTAGTAACTTTCCTCGTAGCAATACAAAACTCATAATTATGTGATTTTGAATTTAGTTATTCAGAAGACTTTGATTTTAAAATTGAGAATGTGATCATTTGTACACACTTATCATTCATTTCCAAAAGGTTAGATATGGGTAACAGTACGTGTGAAAGAATCATTAGTGCAACAATATCATTTTCTTTCCATATTCATGAATTCACGTGTAGCCTAACTACACGTGGTTAGGAAAAAAGACAAAAATATAAGTAAAAAAAATACTGATTCATTTTAAAAAAACACGTGGTTATAGAGATTTTTTTAGCATCCAGGTGTGAACATTTCAAATAAGAAGTCGACTGAGATTTATTCAACTCATATACGTAACATTATTGGATTGGAGACTTGTGTTTTTAACTTTTTATGCAGCAAAACAGTGTCACACAGGGATTTAACTGACTTGAAGAAGTATGTCTCTCAATGATAAAGGTCAATTGTGTGTATCTGGTTATACAAAACCAAAATTACACACAACCAAAATTACACACCTGGAACACAAACGAAAAGGAAAAATGTCGGCTGCCTCGTCATCAACCACACTGTTAAAGAAAGATGCACAATAGGATAAGAGGTTTTTTCTTTAACAATGAAATTGAGGATTGAGCTTACTTAGGAAACTTCACTATGATGTCCGCTTGGTCTAAGGAAAGAAGAAAGTCTCTTGTATATGAAATTTTTAACCGCCTGCAATACCAAATCGAACAAAAGGATCTTAATCAAATTCGAGACATAACAATTTGCTACTGAAGCCTACGTTCATAAACATAAATCAAAATCTACAACGATTCTAATAATTATAAAATAGAAAAGGTGTAATATAATATGACTATGACTCCATAGTTTCTCAGAGAAAGAAGATTCATCTTATAACAACAAAGAAGAAATAAGAAATTTCTAAATAAATAAACAAATAACACAGCACAAACTTAAAGTATACATATTATTTGTACAAGAAATCAAGAAACTATAGTAATCGTTGGAACGAAGAAAATATTAATAAATAATCATTTTGATCAAGAACATGTTGATATAATAATCATTCATCGACGTTTACTTGTTAGGATCTCGGACGTGAACATGGGAAGGAGACGTAGCAGAGAATATAGCAGTTCCACTTTCTTGGCTCATTTTTCTCGGGAGAATAACTCGTCAACGATTATTGACTCAAAAGGTTATAACCTTTCGAATAACCTAGTGTTGTTGAAGCCACAAGACTTGGACTTGGACAAACTACATAGACCTTTCAAGAACGCTCTTAAACGTGTGAAGAAGCTGATAAACCTAAGAACGAAGACATTGTTTCTAAGAGTGAATTCAATGGTGTAGTGCTATCGTAATTTTTGCAAAAATCACAACAAAAATATGTTGGAATTTTTATATTATGAGAAACAAGTTTGTTAATCTTAATATACTCTTTGAGTTAATATTTTTATACTATTAATCAATCAAACGTCATTTATTTATAAATTTTGGATCTCAAACGAATCAGTATGTTGTTATTTATTTATCTTTTGCTGAATATTAATAAAGAAGAAGAGCAATTATATAAAATGAAAAATAAAGTAGAAAGGTAAATTTGAAAATACAATGCAAATATGAGGTTAAAGTTAGAGAGATATAGTTAAGAGTGTAGTTGAATGGATGCTTAAATTGTGACCAACATCTCCATAGGATTTCTCACATTATATATTTTGATTTCATTTTCTTAAAGCAAGTGCATTGATGTGATTAGAAGAAGGCATTAGTGTTACAAGACTTCAGCTTAACAGATTCAATAGGCAGAGAGTCAGTCGGAAAAGGACAGTCTAATGGCCCTTTCTCTGGCAACGACTCGCAAGGAAGAGGAGTAACATGGCTTGTGACTCCAGAAACATTGGTGCAATTCCATTGAAGCTTCTTTGATTTTTCATTCAATTGGATAGTGACGTTGGAAATGCAAATATTGGTAAAAGGGTCGTTTGAAATTCCTTCGAGTCTTGCAGAATATTTGACATTTGTTGCAACAACGTCTCTATAATTTATCCTAGTAATGTTGGGCAGTGCTTTGGGATCATAGTGAGGGTCAGGGTGTGATCCATAAGAACCAGTCATCCAAAATACATATTTCATGGTTGTGAGGTTCATTCCTTTGACAAATATGTCCTTCACATATCCACCTCTACCAACAGCTGTTTTGATTCTAATAGCTGATTCAGTGTTGATGGCAGTGAGATCTTCAGCTCTAACATCCGAGATTCCTCCAGACATTTCACTGCCTAAAGAAATCATGGCACTATCGGGGGATATACAAGTAAGCCTTCTAATCACTAGGTGTTCGGATGGCTTTGCAAATTTGATCCCATACTCATCCCATCCACTCTTTATTGAAACACAATCATCACCAGAAACAATGTAGCAATCTTCAATCCTAACATTTGTACATGAATCTGTCAACAAAAACAAAAATCTCAGAATAATTGGACTTTGGTTATCAACAAATAATTATATAATAGAAGGACAAAACATGTTACCTGGATCTATCCCATCTGTGTTGGGAGAGGTTGTTGGAGCCTTGATGGTAAGTCCTTGTATTATTATGTTACTAAGAATACACATAAAGCCTTGTTAAGAAATGCACAAAATAACAAAAGAAGAATGCACTATTGTTAAGAAATTTGAAAAAGAAAAACCTTATCTAACCTGCTGTAAATTGGATGGACAAAATAGGATGGAGAGTTAACTAAAGTAAGAGATGATATCTGGATCTGATCAGAGAACATGAGCTCAATCATGTATGGCCTGGTGAGCTTCAATTGTTTCTTATGAAACTTCCCCCACCAATGAACTCCTTGTCCATCAATACTACCATTTTGTCCTAAAGACCAAATTTAAACTGGTCAAATTCACAATGACTTGGCCAGATTTAAACAATATTTTACAATTGTCTTTTTTTTTTCCCTATAAACACAAAAATTGTCAATGTTTTGATTTCATTTCATACTAATAGATTTGATGGAAAAATAAACAAGGTCTTGTTAAGAATTATTTCTACTAAGATCAAGTCAAACAGATACCTGTAATTACAACATCAGTGAGATTGGTTCCAAAAATTAGACTACTAAACCTTCCAGCAGGAGCATCTCTCCCTCTTCCATAAGAAGGTAATGCCGGAAGATGAGGCCATTCTGATTCATTCTATCAATGTAGTAAGGAAGTGAACTTTAGATAGATTATAAGTAAAGCATATGTTTAACAATAACAAATTGCATTATTTTTGGTGAGATAAAGATAAATTTGGTTACAAAATAAGGATAAGGTGTACCTGGGAAGCAAGAATAAGAGCATCTTTTTGAAGAAAAAGAGTGAAATGGCTTGTGAGATTGAAGGGTCCCGTTAGCCATTTTCCGGGTGGCACGATGAGTTGTGCGCCCCCATCAGATGCATATTGACTGAGATTGCTTATTGCATTTCGAAAGACTTTGGTGTTGGATTTAACACCATCACCAACTCCACCAAAATCTGTCAAAAGTGCACTATGCTTTCTGCAATTAACGGCTGGGTATTCAATTCCACCATTCAGGACCTTGCATTCTGCAACCTTCACATTTTGTGATCCCAATATCAGAACCAAGGAGATCACACCAATCACCTGCACACAATAATACTTCACTCGTCACAAAATCATCAACCAAAGCCCTTAAAAAATTAGTAGACTCTAACACTGATATCACAGCAGAAAAAAAAGGTACATGAAAAATACACCAACCAAAAGTTGGGTACGAAAATTATCAAAATCAAAAATGGATGCGTAACATATGAGAAAAACTATGAATACAAGAAAAAACTTACAAAAGAATTTCCATGTCGTGGACACATCTTCATTGTTTGAGATGTGGCACGTCAAAAGTTTTACTTTCCTTGCAGAGAGAAAAGAAGAGACCTATATATGGAGGACTGTCACACATAAATTAATGGAGCAATAACTTTTTCTTTTGAACACTAAATGCAACCCCCATGGAATAATAATAATCTAAACGTTAAATTTAATGAACTTAATTATAATTTTTAAAGTATTAAATATTGTTGGGTATTTAAGTGAGTCTGAGTCTCATATTAGGTAATAAAAATAAGAAAGTTGACCAATATAAAAAGAAAAATATTGGGTAAAAATGAGAAAGTTGAGCAATATATAAGAAAAATGACCTATAAACTTAGTGCCTTAAGATTTTGGGTTGAAGGTGGTGTCATTCTCTTATGTGGTTTGACTCATTTTTCATTCTTATGAGATGATGAAGGTGGTGTCATTCCCTTATGTGGTTTGACTCATTTCTCATTTGTATGAGATCTCGAGACCTCCCCGGTTATAACTCTCGGATTCTCCGACATAGGTGTCATTTTCCTTATGTGGTTTGGCTCCTTTCTGGTTTGGCTCCTTTTTTATTCTTATGAGATAGAATCAAATTATCATCAATTCTGATTATTTGTTTTATTGTTTTCTTTATTTAGCTATACCTAGAATGAGTACAGTACTTGTATATTTTCAGTTCTCTATTTTTGATGAAATATATACAAAACAGAAAAAATATTTTCATTCTCATATCCTTTGTTCATCTCTTTATTTTTTCATAATATGGTATCAGAGCTCTAATTTAAGAGCTCTAGTTGCTACATTTATCATGACCGAAATTATTGATCCCTCACAATATTTTAGTTCACCTTATCATATTAGTTCTCAGCAACATATGGTTTGTTCTATTGGTACACAACAAGAGAGATAAATTTTTGGTGATCAGTCAAAAGCAATGAATGATACTAACATAAGTAGTTTTTGAAGACTATATACTTCTAATGTCTGCAGTAATTGTGGAAAGACAGGACATGTGATTGATACGTGCTATAGAAGGCATAGTTTTCCATTTCAATTCAAGTTTAAAAATCTTAAAGCAGACTGTAATAATAATCAACAGAATCATGAAGGTTCAAAGTCAGAGGTACATTCTCAGCATATTGGTTTTACTCTAGAGCAGTATCAAACATTGTTAACCCTTCTACAAGAGTCTAAATCTAGTGACAACGTCTCTAATCAAATCTTTGGTATTCCTTCCAATAGAACAACACACACTGGTAATAAATTTCTCTCTTCCTTTATTTCTTGGATTATTGATAGTGGTGCTACCGATCATATTTGTTCATCCTTGAGTCATTTCACTTCATATCATCAAATTAATCCTATCTTTCTCAAATTACCAAATGGAAATCAAGTATTTGCAAATTATTCTAGAAGTATTTTTATCAATCAAGATCATGTCTTAGATAATGTTTTATATATTCCTAACTTCACTTTTAAACCTTTTTTCAGTAGCAAAGTTAATTGATAATTTGTCTGATTGTTTTTTATTCTAATGGTTGTCATATTAAGGACAAAACCAAGAAGACCCATAAACCATAGGTGTCATTTCCTTATATGATTTGACTCTTTTCTGATACTTATGAGATCTCCCAAATTATGCCTCCTTAAATTTTTTCTACTAGTTTTACTATATCACATCACTCTTCAAATCTTTTCTACTTCACAAATCTTACAAGCCCCACATATTATTTAATATTTTTATTTAATTGATGTTGCTCTAAAAATTAATAATATTTTTTTATTCTTATAATTCATAATCTTATTTAAGATTTAAAATCTTAAATAATATGATACTAAAAAATTTTCATTACAAACCTTTGGTAACAAAAGTGATATAAGATATATCATTAGAATATATGGACATAATATAAAATTTAAGATATTGGATCATAAGCAAAATAGTTAAATGTTATTTATGATTCAAAATTCATTCAAGATATATTATTTAAGGATTCTCCAATAAAATCATCAATGTCATTGTAATGTTTTGGATATAGTGATCATTCACCTTTTTGCCTATTTGGATTCGATCCAAATTTAATTTAATTAAAAAAGTAATGCAGTTAAAATCATGATACTATTAAGTTAAAATTAATGTAATTAAAATTTAAAATAAATTTTAACTTAATTATTAATTAATAATATTTTCTAATGCATCTTTCATCTTCTTGGTTGAATATGAAAATTTAAAACAAACTCTACATTCAATTCAGAACTAAGAATATTTTCTGTTATTCATATTATTGATCCAATTATACAAAATCACTTTATTTTTTTATTTATTTATTTTCTTTGTTACCATTTCAAATTTACAATCCCACGTATAATTTTTTATTACGATTACGTTAATTATAAGAATAAAAATATATATATCTTTCTAAAAATACCTTTCCGCTAATAATCAAGTATTTATTATGACACGAGACTTATGAGAATCTTAACTTAAAAGTAAAAATTGAGAAAAAAAATATTGAAAATAATGTGGCAAAGTAAAAGTCACAAAAGAGTAAATTAGGTCCTCTTAAAATGATCCTTCGAGATGACTTTAGAACATCTCTATTGCATGGATAATAGATATGAATATATAAAACCTCTTCATTGAAATACGGTGACGTGACCTAAAAAATAAGGTAATAGGTTATGAGAATAAAAAAATATTTTTTTTCCTTATTCATATATATATATATGTAACAATCAAATAAAATAATAAAATATTAATAAGAGTGAATCTTATAAGAGTCTTGCATCAGAATAAAAGTTGAAAAAATATCTTAAAAATTATGTGACTTAAATGTCTTAAACTTATGATAATTACAATAAAAAATATTCTAAAACTTAAATATTATCATTCTCTCCTTTCAGCTACCAATGGATTAGTTGTATAATTTTTTAAATTGTTATTTAATAAATGTAAAAAAATTAGTATGGAAAAAGTATTATAATACTCATATAGTAATTATTTAATATTAATCATTATATTTATTAAATTTAAAATATATTTAATAATATATTGAATCAAATGTTTAAAATTTAAGATTTAAGATTTAAAATTTAATCAAACATTATCGTTAACAACAATTAAAATGACATACCACACTTAATACAACTTTCACTGAATCATAACGATTACAAGATAATTGATATATCTCACAAAAATAATAAACTTACTTATACTCCATTAGTATCATAATCATACTCCATTAGTGTCATAATATCCTTTCAGGAAATATTAAAAATTATAATAAAATATATTATTTTTTCAAACAATTTATTGAAATTGTCCCATATTTCAATAACTGTATTAAATATTTTTAAGTTTTTGTAAAATGAATTAGTTTTGTGGCATATAAAATATTTTGTTTCCTTTTTATATTTGTAAAATTTGTAGTCATTGTTTTTTATCCTTATTAAATCGAAAAACTTTTAATTTTAATTTTAGTTTTTGTGAATATTTTTCTTTTTTTTTTCATTCTTTCAAATTTAACAATTTCTTATTTTTGTCTCTCAAATCTATTTCAAGATGAACAAATAATATTTATTCTATAATTTTATTCTTTTTAAAGGTGTCAAATGTCAACTATCTCACAAACATGAGTGGGTGTTGTAATAATAACAAGTACTGCATGATATTAGAACTTAAAAGTAATAATTGTCGTATTTAAATGAAGTATAAAAAAAATATAAGAAAATCAAACTTCACTTATTTTAATTTTATATAGTATTAAAAAATATGTTTAATTTGATTAGATCATACACTTATCATAAGTTAATTAGTGTAAAACTTATAATTAATAGTCAAGATATAAATTTTTTATTTAAACGTATAATTGCAAGTGGAGGAATATTTAATAAATAATTAAGTACTTTCTATCATGTTTATTACAAAAATATTAACTTAGTAATTAATATTTTTTAATTAATATTAATTTTAGTATTGGTTACATATAATGCATTTATAAAGGGAATTAATTGTATCTAACAAATTATTAAACATTTCAAATTGAGGACATTTATTACATAATATTAAAGTTATTAATGTCCTGTTTTTTAAATATATAAGAAATATTTAATTTTATATTAACTCTATAGTCATATTTTTAAAGAAATCTGTAGTAAACTAGTACTTTTTTTTTTAATAAATACATTGTTCAGACAGAGAAAATAGTTAATTTAATCATAAGTTAAAAAATAATGGCCTCCTTTAAAAAAGAAAACATCAATCAGTCTATTTTTTCAAAAAAACCTAAAACTGTAATCACTATATGACGACAGAAAGCATTTATTGGATATAATATATTTATTAAACTTAATAGTTAAAATATAAATTTTAGTCAGAATCTCAGTATATAGATATATTGTTTACACAATTAATATTGTATAGAGAGATATCAAATTATACTAATGCAGGATACAATCATACCGTCAATAACTTTTTAAAGAATCAATTTGTTTACTTATTGTTGAATGATAATTACATGTTACTTTAATTTTTTGTGTTGAATTTTAGACAAAAAAACCATAATAAATACCAATAATTTTAATAATAAAAATAGTTATATTAATATATTTTAATAATTATATATCACGTTAATTTTAATAGATATAAATAAATACCAATAATTTTAAAGTTATATAAAATTTTCTAACTAACATCTAAGTGATATACAAACTTTTAATTCAATGACAAGTTCTGAAAATAAGTTACGTTATTAGAATTGAATAAAAATATTATACTTGATGTAACTTATCCTGATATCATTTCATCTCCTCTATATTTATTAATACTATTAATATATTTTTAAAACCAAAATAATGAAATTAAAAGTTAAACGGTAAATATTATATTAATAAATACTATAATTATAACACCAAAAATTGTATTAATACCTATATTAACATTTATCAACTAAAATTTACTTAAAAATATATTTTATGAATTAGTTACATTCTATACGTTCTCCTGAATTAATTTTCCAATTTTACATTAAACTAGATTTCATCAACGTTAACTAGAACAAGAACATTTAATATAGCAGTTTTTTCAAATTTAATAAGTAAAATATAAACGTATTAAATTATAGCGTTTAAAAAAGTCTCTATAAGTAAACTATATTATTAAAAATTTAATTAATATTACAACTTGATACATCTATTTAATATATATATATATATATATTTAAAATAAAAAGATGAAAGTAAAAGTTACATATGACATAAAATATTCTACTATTTTTATTGACTTACTTGTACGATGAAAATGTTTCATTAAACATAGCTAGCTAGAGTTTGAAATTGACTTACTTGTATGATGAAATTTTTTGTTGTTCTTCTCATTTTAAAGTTGGTGTAACATTAATTATGATTTTCAATTACATGGAAAATTGAAAATACGGTAAACGCGTAATATAAATATTCATAAAAAATATTGGTGTAAGAGGTTTGAAGAAGTTCCAACAGCTATAGTTGTTCCACGAGGTTCTTTGTCCTGAAATGAACCGACCACCACTACCTCCCTCCTTCTTCTAACCCCAAAATTGTGGTCTATATCACACCAACCTCCTCTTTTGAACCTTCACTTCACAATCACCAACACTCCTTTCTCTCTCTCTCTCTCTCTCTTCCTACCAACCTTCCATGGCGGCAGGACTCTCCACCGCCGCAAACTTAAAGCCCTACAATCTGCTGCAACCGCCAATCCCTCTCCCCAAACCAAACCAACCACTTTTCTTCAACCCCTTAACATCTTTCCGTCAAAGCACAATCCTTCGGCTTCGACGGCCCAGAAGAACGAGTGGCTTCTCCGTCTGTGTCCTCACGGAGGATCCCAAACGGAACCTCCAGATCAAAACAAACCAAGAAGAACAAGAAGTGAAACCTGGAGTTGTGTCTACAGGAATGGAAGAGAAATTGGCCAAAAAGAGGTCCCAGAGGTTCACTTACCTCGTGGCAGCTGTTATGTCCAGCTTTGGGGTCACCTCTATGGCAGTCTTCGCCGTTTATTACAGATTCTCCTGGCAAATGGAGGTACGTAGAAAGCTGTTCAAGTTTCAATTTTGTGGCCTCTGTTTGTGCTAGTTTTTGAATCTGAATACTGGATTGTGTTGGCGTAGGGTGGGGATTTTCCTTGGTCTGAAATGTTAGGCACATTCTCCCTCTCCGTGGGCGCTGCCGTAAGTCCAACCCCTTTACCAATATCAGATTGGGTAATTCAATTCCAGAAGTTTAAATCATCTGGGTATGTCTAATTTTCAGGTGGCTATGGAATTCTGGGCAAGATGGGCTCATAGAGCACTTTGGCATGCTTCCTTGTGGCACATGCACGAGGTTTTCCTGCTTCCAACAATTCTTTAACTATTTTATTTGTCTTCATTAAATTAATTACCATGAAATCAAAGTTGGTGTTAATGAAGGGCTAGTACATAATTTCTTATTTCTTATTCAATCAAACATGAAGTCGAACTCAAATTGTTACCTTGCAGTCGCACCACCGACCAAGAGAGGGACCGTTCGAGCTTAACGATGTTTTCGCGATAGTTAACGCTGTTCCTGCGATCGCTCTTCTCTCATACGGTTTTCTCCACAAGGGTCTGGTCCCTGGCCTCTGCTTCGGTGCAGTGAGTGCATCTTTCGTAATCTTATTTTTTAATCCCTTGATTAACGGTTTAATTGGGATCCGTTAATTGAAATTGATAAAATATGACGGTAATGCCCCTGAAAACTGTGAATAATGGCATTGTGGTGTTGGAGCAGGGCCTTGGAATCACGGTGTTCGGAATGGCTTACATGTTTGTCCACGATGGATTGGTTCATAAGAGATTCCCCGTGGGCCCCATTGCCAACGTGCCCTACTTCAGAAGAGTTGCTGCTGCTCACCAAGTAATGAATTTTTTTTTTTTCATTTTCAGTCTTATTTATTTTTATTATTTTTATCAATCCAAATGAAAAGGAAAATGTTATGTATGTTAGTTCTGGAATAGTATCCTAATTCGATTCGATGATTTTGAACTTTTGTTGTCTGTATTATCAGCTCCACCATACAGACAAATTCAACGGTGTGCCATATGGGCTGTTTCTGGGACCAAGGGTGAGCCACGTTCCTGTTCTGTTCTGTCTTTTATTTATTTAACTAGGATCTTAGAACCCACAAAAAAAATATTTAACTCTATTTTTTTTTTATTTAAGTGAAATCAATCTTGTATAGATTTTTATGGTTTCCATAAGTTTTTAAATAAATATCTATTATTTTTTACAAGACTTGAAATAAATCCTTACTCATTATTATATTAAGACTTTATTGTTTTTCTTAAGCAATAAGAGTTTGTTCAAAAACCTTCTCAAACTATTGACCATTTGTTCCATAAGCAACACAATTAATGAGATGAACATACTTTAATCCACATCTTAAGCAAGCTTATTTTAGTTCTCTTTATCTGCATTATTTCATCCCCACTCTGTTCTGTTTTTTTATCTTTCTTTTTTTGTTGAGTAACATGCAATAACCTTTGTGTGATAAAATATGGTACAGGAACTTGAAGAAGTGGGAGGGGTTGAAGAGCTAGACAAAGAGATAAGTAGGAGAATAAGGTCCGGTTCATGACCATGCCACTCATATTTCAACTAGAGTTGTTTGAAATATTTGAGTGTAGAGAAAGGGAAACAATACAACTAATGAATCAAATTATTCCATTTTTTTTCTTTCATACACCTATTCATATTGTAGCAGAGTATACATAACAGAAAAAATAGGATACAAATTTATAGATACACAAACAGAACATGTATGTGCCTTCTTTTTCAATCATAACTTTTCCACGCTGAATAAAACTATTTATGCCAATTGATCTATTCACTAACCAGTTATGGGCTACACAGAGAATAGCACTACCATTTACATGTTCTTTGGAATTTATCATTTGCCGACTTTGTGACCGTTCAAGTAATTTTCGTTGAGATAATGGATAACCAAAAGGTATGCTATGGATGAGATTTTTATTTATAGATAGTTGTATATATAGATAGAATAAACATTTATTTATTAAAATTGAATTTGAGATAGAGTATTTATCCATAAATTTAAATGAAGAAGGATATGAATATGAGGACTATAGTATCCAGTCTATACTTATTATCTATTTAGTAATAATTCAAATATTTATTATAAATTTATGGCTATAGTTTCATTAATTATTAATTTAATTATCAAAACATAGTATTGATTATTGAAGTTTAGGAAATAATTTTTAGTTTATTTTTAAATTTAAGCAATTTAGTTAATTATAATATTGATTGTCAAGAGTGATTACATTTGTTGAGTTTGATTATAAATCATGTTTAAATGATCTAATATTACGTTTAAATTGTTTAACGTCATATTTCAATTATTTAAGAATGATTTGCGAATATTTTATAGTAGTTTTTAATTATTTCTATTATAATAAAATGTGAGTACGAGATGTAACATCTCATAAAGATAAGAATGTTTGAGAAAAATTAATAGTTAATAAATAAATATAAAATAATATAAAAGAAAAAATATATCATTTTTTATGTTATATAAAAATTATATTTTTTATATAATTATAGTTTTAGGTTTTTCAATTATTTTTTCAATTCTTTTAATTTTTTGCTACAAAAATCCTTATGACTTTTGTTAAAGATTTATTAAAAGTTTTTAAAAATAGAGTAAATTAAAACAAATAATGTGATGTAAAACGAAGAACGTAGTTAAAGAATTTAGAGTAAAAATGGAAATAAGAATAACATATTATAAGCAATTTATAAGGTTAAACGTTATTTCAAATAATGAAAAAACTACAAGTTAATTAAATAATATTTTTACCCAGCATTACTAATTTTATTTTGATCAGACAAGCGTGTAACCTAATCAAATAAATTGTATATGAAGTAAAATGATTTGTGGAAAGATATTATATTTTTCATTTATAATCAAAACAATTATCATAGAAAATAAAATTTCAATTAATCTTTTTATAAAAATAAAGATGTAATTTTAAATGACATATATGTATTCACATAGCGATCGATGTTGAATCTCATTAGATATAAAAACTCATTGATTTATCAATAACAGTGCTAAAATACAAGCATAATTAATGTCTACTTAATGAAATTTTTTTATTAAAGGTCTAAAAAGTATTGTTTTATCATTAAATATTGGATTTATATTTTATTAAGTAGACCAGGACGGATCTGGTGCATGCTGATTTCATCTATAAAATTAATATAAAGCAAGATAATAATAAAAAATTTTAATGCATGTTACGTACCTAATCAATTAAGTTCAATTGGCAAAAGTTGATGCAAGCACATGATAATATGTTTTAAGGTTGACGATACACGTAAACAATAATTTCTTTCTAAAATACTGAGATATGAAATCAATTTCTGTCTTCATTTATTTAAAAAATATTGTCGCCCTCTCTATAAAAAAAATATAAAATCAATAATTATTCTTTTATAATCATCTCAAATTTTCTAATGTAAAAGAGATGACACCGCAATTCATTGTGAATAACCAAACCCTAATTGTGCCAACCTAATTGTTCTTATCCTTCAACTTAACAAAAGACAATTGAGTGGAAGGTGAAGAACAAATTGAGGTTTTGTGGGGTATTATTATAGCCTTATCGATTGTGCTTTTTGCTAGCACATCACCATTTTCCTTTGCTTTGTCTATCTTTATTTTTGGTTCTATCATAATCTTTGAGACGTGTAGGACATATATAAGTGGTTCCTGCACTTCATCGTCTTTATAAATAGTCCCAAATGATATTGGACCACCTTTCACTTTTTTCAGATGTGCGATTTAGTTATGTTTCCGTTTTAATTTATGTGTCAAAATTGCCCTGTTCATTGGTTCATACGTGTAAATATTCTTGGTCTTACATAAACCGCAAATAATTCTTATGCTTCAATCGAAAAAATTGTTTGCTTTGCATCAAAATCCATTTCATCAAATTTTTAACTAACTCGTGCTTCTTGTGCGGTCTAAACGCGTTTGTTTAGTTTATCTTATCTTTCTAACTACCAAAGTTGGAACAATATTGTTTGGTCTAACACACTAATTTATGTTACTACATTGATTGATGTTTATTGTGAATGCAGAAACGATTAAAAAGATTATCTCTGAGAGGCCAATATTTGAATTGAATGACGTGAGAGCTATCTAAAAAGTTAATAAAGCTAAGCTAAGGATAAGAATTAAGGAATAATTTCCTAAAGAAATAACTGTATGGGTAATATGAACAAATTGTGAATGTTTGTAAAATTAACAAGTTAGAGAGTTTGTAAAATACATTATTATGCATGTGTCTCAACCTCTTAAAGAAATAAGCCCGTTTGGCTCTACACTTTGAAAATGCATCGTTGAGTATAAAATTCCAACAAGTCTTCCACTTTCACATGACCTAGCTCACACAAGCCATGCAACACCACGTTCACTGTAACAAAGAAGAACTTGGTCAAGAACTGGTACTTTGGCGGATCTCCATTGGCCAAGCTTAGTCGTTGCCACACTGCCTTTAATCCTCTATTGGTCTACTTTGTCATCCATAATCAAGAACATTGTTAGAGATAATTTTCAACGATTTGTGAAAATAAATTAAATTTAAATTTATTTACTATTAAGTTTGTTGGACTTATTACACTATCTATTATCGAACCATATAGATATAGATATAGATGAAAAAGGATATATTAAAAATCTTAATTAATTTAAAATAAAACTGACTTATAATATATTAGTATAACATAATTTTCTAAATGAGTTTGTTGGACATGTGTTTTTGTTTTAATATTCTTGATATGAAATTTTTAATTGAACTTGTTGGTTATATACTTTTGTTTAATTATTTTTAAAATTAAATTCACTTCTAAATTATATACATTTCTCTTAAAAAATAATTCACTAGTAAAATTTTTTACGTTAGTTTTACAAGGCATTCTACATCAATTTTAAAATCGATGTAACCGATGTAGATGTAGACGATGTAGAAAGTCTTAAACATATAATGTTTTATACAACTGACATAATATGTACGTCATTATATCAGTTGAAAATAGAAATCGACGTATAGAAATCGACATATAGAAATCGAAGTGATATACCTAACTAAAAATAATTGAATATGTTTTTATTAGTCTATAAAATATTCATTTCTTTACACTTGTTATGTAAAAATTTAAATAGTAATTATTAACAATATTAATATATATTTTATTTATTTGTTTATTATTAATCAATGTGCTTTCAAAAGTAAATGTGATAGTTAATTATTGACATTGTAATTTTGTAATACATTTAGTTGTTATATTCCATTTTTAATGTAATTTTAGTTATTTATTAATATGTTATGGTTGTAAAGGAATTTCATACATCAGAATATACTCTCTCCCTTCATTTGAGTCGGATTCTAAAATAGTAATATCGCATAAGTTATGTTCTTATTTTTAATTATTTTTTATTTATATTAAAATAAAAGAGTGACAAATACAAAACGTGTTGGGTGATGGTCATGCCAAAAAAAAAATCCATAATTTCTTAAAATAAAACTTTTCTAATTCTTAATTTTCATGAAAACACTGCAATTTAATGTGGAATTCATATTATTTCAATAAATGTGAAAGCCATCTTGTTTCAATATATATGATTTCAATTCTAATTTAAGAACATTTTCTTAAAAACTACTGCATTGATTACAATAAACAATTCTACCTATTATTCTTTTTCAAAGAAAGTTGTATTTATTAAAATAAGAAAAAATTATAAAATTACTTTACACTTTTATTTATGTTTCTTTTTCTTCTTAAAGGAATAAGTGGATATCATTTTATTTTAAATAGTCTTATTTTATTTCTTTTTTATTTTTTATATTCAAGGGAATTTAATTTTTATTTTGCAGCCTTTCTTATATATCAACAATCATGTTTAAACAAATTTTATGACTTTTTGGATAATCACCAATAACTTATGTGTTAAATAGCCTGCGTCAAGTAGCTTATGTGTTAATTAGTTCATGACATTAGCTTTTGAATTTATTAGTTTATGTGTTAATGAGTCCAAACTCATATGATCATATCATTTGTCTATATGTTAAATAGTTTATGCCTTAATGACTCTATAAGCTCTTATACTGTCTTTCAATTAATTCCAAATTGTTAGCATATATTATTACATGAACATTTTAAGGATCTTATAGTGAAAGTTATTCTCAACAACGTGATTATTTTGATCATCCTATAATGAAAGTTATCCTCAACAACATGATGGTTTTAACGATTTTATAATAAAATTTGTCCTCAATAATATAGTTGTTTTAACTATTTTAACATAAAAATTATCATCAACAACATAATAATTTTGATCGTCTTAAGCGATGTTATGATTATAATGTAAGACTTCATCAACAACCTAATCAGTTTTTAATCTTAAAATAAAGTCATCATCAATAAGAAGGTACATTCTTTTACAAGATAAGTTTTATCTTTCATCCATTTAATCTATTGCAAAGTCAGATTATTACAAATTTAAAGTATAAATTTACCAATTTGATGATTTATTAATCAAAGATTGTGTTTTGGGTTAGTACACATCATTATAAAGTATCATAAATGATTACAAATTCATTTATAATAATAATATCACATGTCTTTTTATAACATATCTATGAAAAAATTGAGTTTTATAACAAAATGGTAACACGTTTCTTTTTGCAAGTCAAACGTAGCCATAATGATAAATTTTTAAAATTAAAAGAAAGAACAAAAACATATACAAGCAAACTATGCTATAGAATAAAAATAACGAAACAAAATCTATCTCGTAAACAATTCACCTGTTAATAACTATTTTGCATGAAGCACCTGTTAATGATTATTTTGCATGAATTTAAGGTTGATGTATTAAAGGTGGATAGAAACACTTAGCTCTATAACCTAAAAAGATTTTAACAATCTCATTTTTCTAAATTCTTTTCAGCCTCTTGGAAATTATTTATTTGAACTTATTATAGTATCTTATTATTTTTCTTTTAATTTTAGAAAGGTTGATATCTGATTTCGACAAAAAAATCTATTTTTTTTGATAACATGTCTTCACAAATTATATAAGTCCATAAAATTTTTAAGAGTATTTATGTGTTAATAATATTATCAATTTGTTAAAAATATTAAAGTTTTATTGATATTAAAGATGAGATAAAAATCGATTAAAAAATTATATAAGACAGGAAATCACCTAAAAATTAAAAAATAATAGAATTAACAAAAGAGGTAAATAAAATACACATCTGATATTGTAAAAATGATGAACTTTGAATATTCTTAATTAAAACTCTAATATTTTAGTAAGTTGTTTTTAGGTGTAACATAAGCAAACACCACCGTGTACGTAGGAGGAGATTTTGTACGAGATAATCTTACGAAAAATAAGGAATTATTATTTTTCTTTCATGTACTTTAATCAATAATTAGGACGAGAAAATACTAGCGTTTCTTTAGACATATGCTCCAACATCGCAATAACACATTTAAGTCATACGCAAACAATGAAGCCCAAAACTAGTGGAACCAAACCAATGAACTTTTACAGATTAGGTTACTGTGTAATTAATCAACTATACTTTATATAAAGACCAAATTACACTTTCTTATGATGTTAGATACTTATTATATAATTTTTGGTATGTTATTCTTTATCAAGAATTTGATGTATGGATTTTTTTTTTTTTTTTTTAAATTTGGCACATAATAAACAATCTTCTAGTTCAAAGCATCATAATTCTCAGCATTATCGACGATTAATTTTGGACTTTTGTCTTAATATTTTAGGGGATATAATACAAATATTAGTGTTTTTTTTCCTAAAAAATTGATAACAAGGATGTTCGAAAATTATTTCCCTCTTAAAGAAATCTTGAACTTAACAAGAGAGTATTTAAAATTAGTTTCTGACATCATAGAAAGTTACATAGAAGGAAAAATGTATGGGATAAGATTTGTTTCCATTGAGGTGAATTAATATATTTTATCTCTTGAAAGAAAGCATTGTAGTTTTTTATGTTGAAAAATAGTATATAAATTAAGTGTATTTCTTTCGTGTTATTTAGGTTAACTGTTATGTCGCGGGTATTGGGCTTTGGGCCCAATAGTAAATGGACTAAAGATCGTGTAAAAGGTTGCACGCTTTTGCTTCCTGCACCATATCAATAGTGTGAGAAGATAGGGTTTTCTTTCCCATTCACCTGTCTGTGTGTGGTTGGTAATTTACATTTGGTTGTTGGTGATTTTTTGTGGTGTTTGACACAGATTCTGGTGAAACTTTGTTCATTGCTGAAGAGTTTTTTTGTTTGTTTTTACCTTGTAGACTGAGAAATAATGTAGATGGAGTGACATTTTGAAATTTAATTTTTATTTCAGATATATTTAAATATAAAAAGTGTCCAAAGCAAATTATAAAACAATAATTTATCCATATATAACTTTTTATTGCAAAAGAAAGTGAATCCAAAGGAAAGATCAAAAGAAGAAAAACCCTAAACCTCAAGCGAAAGTGGGAATTACACAGCTTCCACGTTATAAGGCATCTTTAAGAAGAAAAGAATCTCAACCGTCCCATGCTCGATTCCACGAGGCTGTTGGATGGGTCCACGTGTCCGTTCGAAACCGACAAACACAAGCTGTCACCGTAGGAAAAGAAAAGTAAGATTTTTCTAGACGACTTTTTTCTCATCACTAGACACGTGTCCCACCACCATTCGTGATTGACATCAGTCATGTTTTCTTTCCTCTCTATCGTGTAAGTGTTACCTCTTCTCTTTAACTTCAAAAACTTTTCCAATTTCTACCTTCCTTTTCTTCCCTACTTAACTGCGTTTTCTGTAGATCCAACCCCTTCCACTGCCACCAATTACTTCTTCGTGTTTGTTCTGTTTCATTTTTGCTCCCAAACCAACACAGAGTTAGATCTATCCCTCTTTTCTCTATGCCATTCCCCGCAGGTTTGATTCATTTCAAGTTTGCATTTTTTTACGGATGCTTTCTCGTTTTCTTTTTAAGTTTCTCTAATGGGTACCTGGATCTATTTTTTTATTGTCTTGGAGTGATTGGTTTTGAGTAAAGTTTATCTTTTTAATTCTGGGTTGAGTAGATCATATGGTGTTGTTGTGTACGGTTGCGTGGTTTTTACTTCAAATGTGTTTATTTTTTCTAACAAATTGGGTGGATCTGTTCAGTTCAGGATAATACACAGACAAACACACATACACACAATTATATCTACATATACAAACACTTATATATATTTGTGTGTGTTAAATGGGGTTTCTTCTGATAATATATATGTTCCTCTCCTTGGTTTCTGTGTCTTTGTTTTAAATAATTTATTAGTTAAGTCTCATACAGATTACAATTTTCAAAGTAAAAATGTTTAGTATGTCTTTCTGCGTGCTGTTCACCACCCTTCCTCACTTTTCATTCTTCAACATGTCCCTAACAAAATATAGGCTGTACTTGACTCGAGAACATATTGATTTGCTGTTTTTGCATTTAATTATCGCGATTCAATCATGCTACTGTTTTCCTTTCTTCTGGTTCTTTTTAGTCTATATACTTTCTTTTGCATTATTATTTATTAAAATAACAGAAAGCTGTCACTTCTATGGTTTTTAATCAAATATGTTTCACATGAATAAAACTCGGAAACTAGTTCTAGTCTCTTAAACTCTGACCGTCTCGGATTGGTTTGGCTTTTGTTGTCAGTTCTTGCGGGAAATTACTATGTTTCTTTATCTTTGTGACGATTTAGCTGTGTTTTTTTGTTCTTACTGCAGCTGGGAAGGGTGTTCTGGAATCAGAGTGTGACCGGTGGGGTGATAATTTATTACTAAGTCGCTAGCTTTTTCAGGATGGGTAAGTGCAAGGGTTGTGGGAAGTTAGGAAGAATGGGGCCAACAAATGGGTCTATGAGTGCTTATGAATTTTCTTTGATGTTGTCTCCTGTTGTCTCTTTTTGGGATTGTATATTCCGCAAAACGAGGTACTCCTATAGACCTGAGTGGGTGTAGTGGTTAGTAGTCAGAAGACAACCTTAGCACCAGTCTTGATACTTAGACAAGTATTAAGCATAACTGTTTAGGGGAAGAGGGGGGAAATTATACGCAGAAAAATGTATACAACTCTGAAGAGATTCTCTTGAAGGATAGGAGTTCACCGAAGTTTTTTTGAGTATTTATATAGATGATGAGTTCTACGGATAACATGGCATGTAATAAAGGGCAACATGTGGGAAAGGCAAAAAAGAAGCCAGTGAAAGATGAGTTGGATCGTCTTAAACAGGCTGAAAAGAAAAAGAGGCGCTTGGAAAAAGCTCTAGCTACTTCTGCTGCCATCATTTCTGAACTGGAGAAAAAGAAGCAGAAAAAGAAAGAGGAGCAACAAAGACTTGATGAAGAGGGTGCTGCAATTGCTGAAGCGGTGGCTTTGCATGTTTTACTCGGCGAAGATTCAGACGATACCTGTAAGGTTACTGTAAATGACACCGGATGCAAGAGTTGGAATTGTAGTCATAAACTTGAGCTCTTCATGGGTGGAAGAAGAGCTTGTTTTCCTGATGTAGATGGTAGTGGCACATGGTCTGTTTCCTCGGAAAATGGCAAGTGGTCCTTCACATGCGGGCCTCTTGAGAAGAATGTGTATGAAGAAGTGAGGTGGGGTTCTACTGGATTCTCTGTTGATTATACAGCAGCACAAGCTGTTAGATCACTCCAGATTTCAGAGGATGCAAATGAAGCAAGAATTCTCTTCTAATGGAAAATCTGAAATCGCATTGTTTGTGTCATTGTTGGTGCTGGATGAAATCTTAAACTTCTGTCACCTTACTGGATATTGTCTTTTGTACATCATACAATATGTGCTTGTCAACTACATTCTGCTTCAGTTGTGACTGAACTTGTTGCTATGTGTCTGTATTCTCTTATGATTTTTTATGATTTTAATTAACTGCGTGCATAGCTGCTAATATTCCATTTGGATTGACTTCCATAGTCTAGTGTTGCAGACATATATACACACACATACATTGTTAGGTCTTGGATTACATCTTTGAAGTGATTCTCTTTTGTATCTTGCAGTATGTTTTTGGTGATAGCAATGGTTGTGTTGGATTCGCACTTTAGTTTTGTCAGTACTCACAATTGATTTGACCTTTTAGTATTAGTATAAAAATTAAACTACTAAGAGCCAAGATTGATAATGATGAATAATGTCAACGTGGTGCCACCACTTCCAATTTTGGCATTGGAAGTTAATTATAAGTAATTTTAATTAATAAAATAAAGTTTATTTTTTGTCTTTTTCTTCTTCATGAAAATACTTACATAATATTGTTCATGAGTGAAAGGAAGCATTGTGTAACACTGCATCATTCAGATGAGAATATAGAATCACCACGTATTGTATTATGATGGCAAGTTGGAAAACGAATATGATGAATTGATGATGTTGGTGTTACTATGCGTTGTTCAGTGCAAACCAGCAATAGTTGAAGTGAAACCCAATACAATAAAGTATTAAAGAAATATATTTGCAAACCAGCAATAGTTGAAGTCAAACCCAATACAATAAAGTATTAAAGAAATATATAGTTACATATGTACACATTTTGTTCTTTTAATTATGTAATATAGAGCAGAAAAAAAGAGAGGAATGTTATTTAATTTTATTATTTTTACATATTATATACGCTCTTCACTGTATAACGGTTTCAATTTTTTGTAGTCAATAAATAGTAAATTTGTAAATTGAGGTATGATTTTTCTGCTATGTGTAATTAGCGAGGAAGGTGAAAAAAAAAATTAGAAGAATGATACTTTTGTAGAAAGAGGATAAGATAACAAGGTCTAATATTTTGTCTCCTTTTGCATTAATCAATTAGGTAAAAGTGGAATGATAAACCTTATCCATGTTCTTTTGAGCATTTCTTTTTCGTTGTAAGAAAAGAAAAAACTCTTTAAAATAAGAAATTTATTTTGATTAGAACAAAATTTTAAAAAAGTGACTTTAAATTAAGTTATCAGGAAGAGATTTTTTTTAAGCTTGTGGAACTCATTCACTGGGTTATCTTTGAATATAACCTCATCTAAAATATCAATTTTAATTTTTCACCGATCTACCAATTTGACAGCGATACCTTTCTTCAAGAATTCTTACATAATTTAGTTGTTAAATTATTTAACTCATTTTAAGGTTTTCAAATAATTTTACTAAATTGAGTAAATAATATTAGTATTTCGAAATATTTATAATCTTTATTCTTTAAAATAAGTTTTAGTTTGAGATTTTTTTTAATTTTAATATATATTTATCAAAATTTATTAAAATAAATCATTTTTATCTTCTAAAAATACTATTAAATATATTATTTTTCAAATATATTATCTTTTTCAATAAGAACTTAAATATATTTAATTAATATTTTTTATAGTAAAATATTTTACAATCATATATAAAGTTATTTTTTTTATCAATTAAAGTGATTTTTACATTTTAGAATAAAAAGTCTTTAAAAAAATATTTACTACATACAATAAAAGAATTTATTAAAATGATACATAATATAGTTAATTAAAAAGTTATATTTTTCACATATCATAAGTTTTCATTCTTTAAATTCAATTTAGATTACAGAATTCTTAAATTTGTAATTATTTTGTGAATATTAGTCACAACAATATATTAATTTAAATACTTTTTAGATTATTCATGAAATGTTTTCTAATCTTGTATCTTTATAAAATTTTTATTTTATTAATTAATAATACAAATATAATAAATATTAATAAATTATATTTAAAATTATTTTTTTGTTAAGCAATTTCATTTACGTTTTTAAAACTAAAAGTTTTAAGTGCATGTATTTCACTACCTTTATTTATTTTTTGTTATCATTAAATAAAGTAATGTTGATTAAGCTGATTTTACATAATATATTTTTTATTACCAAGCAACTTTTAATCTAAAAGAAACTTTAAAAAGTATAAATGTTGATTAAGAAACGAGATATCATTTACATGTTTTCAACCGAAATTTTCTAAGACATTAAATTTGTTCAACTTTCTTACATTTTACTCAATTTGGGACTAGAGTTACATTTCACTTTTTCGTAAGTTATATATGAATCTTATTCTCATTATTCACAATTTCTGAAACCTGACAGCAGAATTTAGCTAGTGGATTGTTTAGTGGAGACTACACGCTTCCATTTCCGTCTTCAAAATTGAACACAGCTTATCGTTTGCTGTATCCAACGAAACTCATGCATACAGGAAAATAACTCATTCACATTTGGCAAGAGTGATGGCCAGCTTTGCCTGAGCTTTAGAATATATTCAGAAACAAATACCATCATAAACTTTAGAAAAAGATGAAAACAATATCGAATATTATGATGTGAAATGGAACCGCACTTTCGATATTTCAGTTCTAAATTGTGGTTTGAAAAAACATGTACCTTTTTTTTGAGAAAAATCACTTTTTTGAGTTACATCTGCACCTTTAAAGAGCTCAATGAACTACCACTCTTGATCTTGTTCGAAGAGGTCAGTGATTAAGCTAACTGAATCGCTTTTGAAGGAATCAAGTAACAAGTTATGCATTTAGAATGGTATTATGCAGTGTCCTACTGGTGTTTAGTACTTTCATGTGAATTCTTCACTACACAATTTCATAAGCGCATCCCATTCTTCACACGGTTTCTCTTCTAGACTGAGGAATGGAATTGAAATTACAACTTTGAACTGAAATTCCGCATATATCTTACGAAGGGACCACCAACCTATAGCTCATCACAAATTTGACTGCTTCAGCTCTACAACAAATATAGAACTGCTGTATAAAATAAATGAATAAATTAAACTACAAAAATTTTAAGCAATCTCCAAATATCAGACAAGAAGATATTCTAACATTTGTAAGAAAATATCAATGAACTACTGCTACATAAGGAGCCTTCCATGAGTAAATCTTGCTAATCATGGTTTTGGTGCAATTTTTTTCAAAAGAAAACTTGACAGAAAAAAATAAGTATGAAACCTTAGGGTACTGCTATACTACCTCTTGCTTATATTTGCACAATACACCTATCTACCTTCATTGTTCATTAGCTGGGAAAACACTTGGCTAGTACTAACATCTGAAAAATTATCATAATCCCTCTCTGCTCTAGTGTTGGTAGAAGGATTTGTAGGAATAACTGTAGTGGTTACACTAGCAGCTTCACTAGCACTGCTGTTGGCATGTGGTTCCCTTTGTTGTCCACTTTCTTGGAGCTGAAGTGCATACTCCAAATTCCACAAGACATCACCCATTGCTGGTCTGTCAACTCCATACTCAGACAAACATTTCTCTGCAGTTTCACAAAATTTTTTTAAGGAGTCTTGTTGGATCTGTCCAACAAGATGGGGGTCAACAATTTTGTCCAGCATGCCTTTCTTCAGCCATTCAAGTGCCCATTCTGCCAAATTCACCTGCTCTCTTGTTAATTGTGGATCAACAGCAGGTCTGCCACAAAGAACCTCAAAAAGCACAACACCAAATGAATAAACATCCGACTTATCCGTAAGCTGCTGTCTCCGGTAATACTCAGGATCAAGATAACCAAAACTACCTTTCACATTAGTACTCACATGAGTTTCATTTATGCATGGTCCTGACCTTGAAAGACCAAAGTCAGCAACTTTGGCCACATAGTCTTCATCAAGTAATATGTTGGTTGATTTAATGTCACGGTGGATGATTCCTTGAGCAAAGCCGGTGTGAAGATAGTGAAGACCTCTGGCCGCACCAATGCATATTTCAAGACGCTGCTTCCAAGAGAGAGGTGGTTGTCGTGATGAGCCATACAAATGCCTCTTCAGCGGACCCTTTTCAACATACTCATATACCAGTATCATTTCTGAATTTTCTTCACAGAAGCCAACTAGTGAAACAAGGTGGCGATGGCGAATTTTGGACAGAACTGTTATCTCAGTTTGGAACTCGGGAAGGCCTTGTCGGGACCCTGGCATGCCTCTCTTGACAGCAACCTTCATATTGTCTCTGAACACTCCTTTGTAGACCATACCAAATCCACCAGACCCTATAATCAAATTTCTATCGAAGTTGTTTGTTGCTGATTGTATTTCAGCAAAAGGGATCTTCAAGCCAAGAAGTCCATGAGAACCAGGGTCAGAGCTTCTACTAAGGGAACTCCCTCCAAACATGCTTAAAGGTGTCCATCCAACACTTTCCAATGTCCTTTGTTTTGGTTTCTTGTTCCTGCATTTGGTACCAAGTAGAAAAGCAGTTACAACTAAAAATAAAACAGCAATTCCTCCGACAACTGAACCCACCAACACCCACAAATTCTTCCTCCTATGCACAACATTAGTTCTGACATCATTGACCATCTCCATTATCTCTGCACCATTCAATATGGCATTCATCCTTACGGAACTGCTTAGCTCAGAAGGACCAATACTCACTTGAACAAAACCCGAGTCATCTGAATTTGTAACAAAATCCACATAGACAGGCGATGCAAGCGTGTGAATGGTAAGCGCTGACAAATCAAGATCCTTGCATGCAATGTACCCATTGAGGTACACATCAAAGTAGAGCAAGTTGAGAGCAGGACTGACAATATCACAGAAATGCAACCGAACCAAGTGTGGAACACCACCAGGAGACACAGGGAAGTTCCAGGTTATGTTGAACCTAGAAGCCAAACTTGAGTTTTCCCTATTCATCTGCTGAGCAGTCATGTAAACATTTTCAGGTGCAATCTCTCTAGTTGCACCTCCCTTCTGATAATTTGGTATGTGAGTGCTCACTGCAGGCTTTGCTGCGCCCTTAAACACCAAATAATCCTCATCAGGAATCCAAGTCCTCCAAAGGGTGTCATTGAAAGGAGTTATTTTCAAACCCCCAACATTGATCCTATGAACAGTTTCCAAAACCTGAGATGAAAGGTTTCTGTACTCTTCCACCCCAGAAGGACCAACCAACCTGGCTCCAAAATCTATAACAAAATCCACAGGGGCAGTAAACACCTCCAAAGCATTGACAAAGGCAAAACCTGAGTCACCAACAGGCCTAAACAAAATCTCAAGAAAGTTTGACTCTATGTTTAGAATAAACTCTTTGAGAAGCATATCATTAGGTGGCTGGAAATTGCTCAGCACCGAAACCCCATTAACAAAGACACTAAATTTTGCTGATTTTAGATCAAAATTTTGAGCCTTGAAGGGGGAGAAATGAAAACGCACAAAGTGGGTGCCGTTTTTCTTCATGTTGAACCTGTAGCTCCCAGTGCTGCCGAAAACTCTTGCCGTGTGGTACAAAGTGGGCAAATTCTGAGGTGGCTTTTGATATTCGAGTGAAACAGAATCATGTGAAGAGAGAAAATTGGAACCTGGACTGGTGGAATCGCCCGTGAAGATTCTGTTGAAGAGGGAAGCATTGTTGTGTGATCCACAACTGAGAAGGAAGTTATCTAAGGGAGAAAATGAAACTGAGAAGGGTGTGAGAAGGAGAAGGATAAAGGCTATGAGGAATACGGTGTTCATTGAAGGGAGGTTTGATTTTGGCCTTTGGATTCCTTGAAGAGTGTCACGCTGAGGAAAACTCATTCCATGAGTAGTTTCTAGTCTGAGGATGCAAAAGGGAAGTGTGATGTGGGAACAGAACTGCAACAAGAAGACAACGGAGACAGAGAGACAGCGACTTCAGTCCCAGCGAAGATTTGAGAAGGAAGATGTAATATATAGTACATGAATTTGGTAGTACAAGTCAAAGGATTGCACCTACTCTTGCATTTGCTTTTTATGGTTAGTTGTTTCGAAACTCAAATTTTTTGGACGTTTCTCACAAATCTGCATTAATTTCTTCAGCGCTCCACTTCATATAACGGTAGATTTTAACGAATTACAATGTTAGTCGCATGCACATCTACAAAAAAACACTGATACAGGTTGTTTAATCTAAACTTCTGGGCACAAATTCGAATCTTTATATGGGAACAGAATTACCTGTAGTGGAACATAGCTGTGACCTCGTACCGCAAAAGAAAAATCTTACATATCATGAGTGAAAAACGTTTACAGGGGAGATAAACAAGTAAGTAACTATTGAAACAAAGTTAATGAATCCTTTTCGTAACTTATGGGAGATATTTTTAAAGGGTTACATCCAAAGAAAATTTCTCCTTAAGTTACAGCAAAAAAATCTATAAAAACGACAAAAATAAGTGTAGCATTGTCTTTCATCGTTTATATAGCATGCATGTAATCTAAGATTTGTATAGGGCTAAATTTCTGAAAGGAACAAAAATACTTTATAATACTTAGTATTTTTACTATGCATAGAGTGTAATCAAAGAAATTTTTGATGACAGATCACGCAAATGCTTGGGTTTGCATCAGTCAATGAATAAGGCTCTGAGACAGGATTTCGATTTCCTTTCCTCAAATAGCCCTTTCTGCGTGTATCCTCCTAATTGGTTGCAGATTTTGTGCCATAAAAACTGAATAAATAATTATATAACCCTTTTTTCAAACATCTTGGGTTCAGCTACGGTGAAAAGATAGGTCACAGTTACTATTTGACAAAATTGTTGATAAGGTGTAAGATTACACAGCTTTGAGATTGAAATCTCCAATTGGCAACCACAGATAGTATGCAGGGTCTCTCCAACCTTATCTTATGATGTAGCAGAATGCAAATTAAATTCTTAATGTCTTCCAGTGCAACAAGGCATAGGCATAGTGCATGCCAGCTTTACACCACAGTACCCGATTAATTTATTCTTTGCACCTCTCTAATATCATTCTCACAAATTGGTGGAATTTGCAAATCTTGTTGTCACACATCACATGGCACTGGTCAACATACCAGATTTTGTCCTCCCACCTGCATTAGTCTATTTTGTAGCAACTAAGGTCATGTGTGGCATTTGCCTAGGTCATTTTTCACATGTCGGCACAAAGAGAAATATGGTTGCTTGAAGCCATGGCTCAGCATTACACAAAATGTGACATCATTTTTAGTACGATTATTAGACTAATTAAAAGAAAGAGAAAGCACTTTCAAATTGAAAATTTCATACAGTGAAAGAGTTAGAAGTTGAAAAAGTAATAATTAACCCTTTTGGCTTTTCATACTGGTGTATGCATGCATGTATGGACCATTGTTTTTTATGTTGTATGGTTCACATTAATCACTGCAGTGGCCTATGTTGTCGCTTCTTCCAAAATACCGTTGCGCATATTCTGCCACTACTTTAGCTTTGATGCACCTGCTTAGTATTAAAAAGGTCACATGTCCACTACTGTTATGTTAACCTTTTTTTTTTAATATAACACAATAGCTATTAATTTAAAAAGAACAATCTTTGTTTTTATCAAATAAATTTTGGTTTTTTAAAAAAATATTTTCAGACGTTTACATCCTTATTCAACCATAAGTTTGAATTCTTTGTATGCCCTTTGACTACATCCATGTGATTAGTAAATCTATACTTGTTTTTGAAGGCAGCCTTTAAGTTTAAGTTTGCGAAAAGCTTGATATAGACTTTATCAAGTTTAACGTGCTTGAAGTTTACTTAAAGATTACGAACTCTAAGAATAAGCAAAAAAGTACAGGAAAAAAAATAATTTATCAAAGTCCATAATAAGCACCACAAGCATATAATTAAATTAATTTTTTAGACTAGTTGTTAAATAGATTAAATTGACGCTAATATTTTAAAGAAATAAAAAAATAAAAATTAAATCGAATGTCCAATACGTGATAATAATAACTTCTAAAAATTCTCTTAAGATTCAAATTTACAGTACCAGAGGTAAACTTTAGGTGATAAAAGAAACGGTTTCTCTGAAAAATTTACGTTTAGCCTTTATTTGAAGAAATAAATTACCAAAATTAAAGAGTAGGGTGTCAATGTCTGATGATGGATTGAAGAACACTTCAAAAGAAAACAAATAGAGTTTAATGGTTAATTGAAGGATTATAATAATCGAGGTTACAATAAAATAATGTATACTGGGTTGTTGCCATTAGTGAGTATAGGGAGCGTATTTTCTATTTGTGATTTTCTATGGGATTGGGAAGATCATTTTCAATCGCAGAGCCCTTGCTTGCTGCACCCCATGGTTTGAAGCTGAACTCCCCTGAAGTGGTGAAATGTCAAAAAGACTTTCCATTCAGAGTTATAAAATAACCTTATTTTGGACTGGATAATCTCCAAACGTTCCTTCCAAAAATGTATTGATACATTATGAAATGTACATTTTATAATATATTTTCAAATTTAAAAATATATAATCTAATATATATTGATACATTCTAGAACCTATAATCTGAAATGTATTAATATATTTTAAAATATATAATTCAAAATATATTAATAGATATAAAAAAATACATTTCGAAATATGTATCCTGAAATGTACTTTTGAATTAAAAATGTATTCTGAAATATATTTCTTGATCTAAAAATATATTCTATAAAACATAATTTAAAATATATTTTTTTAATGTGTAAAAATGGAAATTCAATTTTAACATGAAGACAACATCAATATAAGAGGGTGTAGAATGCAATGGTCTTGCATGATATGCCATTATTGAAGGCCCTGGCCCAAAAATGGGGTCTCTAATTCGTGCTATGGTAGCATTGGATTTGGTCTCAAACTCTTTAAACGGGCCTCGTTATTTCCATATCCACCTTTTTGCTAAGTTTACGCTGCAGTTTTTCTTACAAATATTTTCAACCTGAACATATTTTAATCATGGTATTAAAGAGGTGTCAACATACAATGCACGACAATGACATATCTTTTTTCGAATACTTGTGTGCAATAAACAATGAAAACTTATCATAATACATAGATGAATACTTATAATTCTGAATAAGTTAAGAGATTAGTCTTTCACTTATGATATAGGAGAATGATATAAGAAGCTAAGAAAAATATTGAAAAAAATATTACGTACTCTTCCTTGTAGTTTTTTTTTTTTTAAAAAAAAGACGATGTTTAGGGTTGACATTGTAATAATATCATATATGCTGACTTTTGAATTGAATGAAGTAATTTGGGGATGTGGATTATCATGCCATATCGCGTTCATGCTTAATCCATCAAGGCAAGCAATAATAATAGTATATAAGATCGAGTTGTGCACATTTTTTTTCAAAATAATAAGCTATAAATAATTTAATTCATTAAAATTGTTTACTTCACAATTATAAATATATTTAAACAAATCTTATAGTTAACTAAAACCGTTAAGTATGCTAAACTCACCAATTTCCATCCATATATTTATCAGTACTGCATGTAGTACATGATTAGTACCGAAGCTCTAAGTCAACTGTACTATCATTATCTATCTACTTTATATCTATTATATATATATATATATATATATATATATATATATAATATAAAAATATATATTTTTTATATATATTATATATATATATATATATATATATATATATATATAAAGAAGGTTAAAAGTGTACATTTACAATGTCTTTGCCCTGATGCAAATTGTTACATGGCTTGTAGAAGGATAGTACTTTTTTTTTTTTTCATAAACATTAACTATAAAGTTTACAATGCTTAATTGATAGCTACATTGCTCTTTCATATTTCAAATATGATCTAATTGGTTATATTTATAGTTAAACTTAATATGTTTTTAGTTTTATAAATAACAGGTTTTGATTTAGGGTTATAGTTTTTTCATTTATCTAAAATTTTAAATAATTTTTTGTCCATATAATATAACCGAATATTGATTTTAATAATTAAAACGTATTTTTAATTTTATATCTGTAAATTTTGAAATAATTTTTATCTTTTAATACTTACTTTAAAATAAATAAATAATACTTATTTTAAAAATCTAAAATTTTCTTTGGGAGTAACACATATTAATGTGATACCACAAACGCAATGACGCGTTAATATGTAATTTTATCAATGCACAAAACAAATTTTCTTATTCAAAATGAGTCACGTCATGTAAATGATTAAATTTACTGTAACTTCCATGCAACTGTTTCAAAATGGTAAAGAGTTAATTGTGTCGTAAGTTCTCTTTATTAAGGGCAACTATTTCCAAAGAGAAGAAGAAATTACGTGAAGTGTGTAAAGAAACAAAAGGTAAGAAGAGAACCACATCACATTTAGTAGTGAAGGGCATGGAATATTGAGAATGTAAACGAAAAAATAAGAGAGAAATATTTAAGAAATCTCATCATATATCAAGAAATAAAGATAATTTACAATATACAAATAGCATCAATTTTTATATTAGATTGGATCAATATATTATATAAATAAGAATAAACTTGACATTAGACACCGCTGTATGAGATTGAGTTTACTGATAAAAAAAAACATATATCAGATTAAGCTAGACTTGAATGCATTTATGTAATAAAACTAACAGGTTGAAAACTAATGTCCTCTTTCCGCTGTGGAGCTGAAACATGCTAGTTCTGTATGTTTGAACACACATGAAATGTGAAGTTATATATTGGATAGAAGTAGATATAAGTTAAAAACATCTAAACAGAATGAATTTCTAAATTAATGTTTGGAGTAGTGTGATCATTTTATTCGATTGATTCACATTGGTGTAAAAGGTATATATATATATATATTATGAGTGATAGAAAAAAATAATAAAATGATAAGTTTATGTTTGGATCTTTAGAAAGAGGTGTGTCCAAAGTATCATTTTTCATGTCTCTGTGTATCATAGTTACCACTAGATAATAGAATAAATGGTCATTTTTGTAAGGCATAACTAATAATATACGCTGCTAAACAACTATTAATTATAGTAAATGAAAATAGTACAGAATATTTTGATCACCACTTCATCCAATTTTAATATGAAATCTGGAGGGAGCCACTTGAACCAAATTCATTGTATAAATAATTGTCTTAAAATGATGGACACACATGATTCCTAGATGTACACAGAAAGATAAATAAAAATAAATGCAAACTAAGGCAATTAAGATTTGAGATTGATTTTTTTTCAAAACTTAATGAGATGCCTTTTAATAAACATAAAATTGTAATAAAGGCAGCGGATAAATATCTCATAATTTTACTTCCAGAAAAATATTTAAATCAATCTTTATTTAGTTTTTAATGTTAACAATTCACATTACTAAAAATTGAGATATGAAGTAGTTTATAAATATATATTTTCTTTAACTCAGTAATGTACATTTTAACAAAGATAAATTAGTAGAGTTTTTAACACATGAAGTTAAAGTGATAGAGTTATTTAGTTACAGATATAAAATTCCAAGTAGTAACTAAAACCCATAAGGTGTCTGAGTTTCTTCTATATATAGCCCTTGCAAATGAAGAACAAAAGGTCATCATATACAACTCAGTAGTTCAGGATGAGAAGCCTCACATTCCTTAAGATAATTTTCGTATTGGTGTTTGTTGGGTGGCTCATGGTTTGGATCTTGTTGCCCACAAAGGTTTACAAGAACACCTGGTCCCCCCAACTCAAGAACAAATTGAACTCTACTTACTTTAGAGAGCAAGGTGCTTCTCATTTCATTTCATCTCATGCATCTATCTACATTTCTATACTTCCACAAAACTATTTTTTACCATAATTTCCACTGGTTTCTCTTTCTCTCTATGCTCTTCTTTCCTTTTTTTTTTCTTCTAATTACACCATTCACTGTTTTAGGGACAAATCTCTTGCTTTTCACATTCCCCGTTGTCTTAATGGGGGCTCTGGGTTGTGTTTACCTCCATCTTCACCTCAAAAAACCTGAAAAGCTATCTTCCAAAAGGTACAAGTATGGTCTAATATACACGTGGATCTTATATCTTATACAAGATTAGTTCTATATATTGTAGAGAAAAAGAAACAAATAAAAAGGGTCACCGCAATTGGTTATAGATCTCAGTAATTATATATGCTTCTTCTTTCATGTCTTTTATTTCTCTAACAAGATTATATAGTATTATTCAAGAGCAAACCAAGATCCAAATTCAAGAGCACACTAAGATCTTTCTAAATGTATGTGTTATTTGTTTCAGCGGAGGAACTGGAAACAGAAGGTTACGTTTCTTGAGAAGGCCATTTCTTGTGATGTCTCCAATAGGAATTCTGACATCCATGGAGCTTATTTTTGCACTCATGTTTGGTGCACTCTTGATATGGTCCCTCTCCAATTACTTACACATTAGCTTTGAGCACCTCCATATGCACAAGGAGGGTGAGAAAGTGTAAGTACTTCACTTTTATGGTTGAAAAATCAGAAGAAAAATAGCCTAAATGGAAATCTATTATTGGTTTGTGGCAGGTGGCAAGCAAAGTTCAGGAGTGTGTCTCTGAGAGTTGGGTACATAGGAAACATATGTTGGGCATTTCTATTCTTTCCTGTCACAAGAGCGTCTTCTATTCTTCCGCTTTTTGGACTCACATCAGAGTCAAGCATCAAGTACCATATTTGGCTTGGACATCTATCCATGGTGCTTTTTGCTGTGCACACCATAGGTTTCTTTATCTACTGGGGCATCACAGATCAAATGAAAGAGGTGATATTTTTCATATGCCAGCCCTAGTGGATGCTTATGATTAAATCATATGCATTTGAGGTTCATATAATAATATGTTAATTATGTCTGTGTTGGATTTGATGAATATGTTTGTGCAGTGTTGTTGGATTCAGAGGGAAGTATCAAAATTGATTTGCCTTCAATCAAACCTAATTTTAGTAAGAATTAATATAAATGTTTCTTTAGACAGAAATAACCTATAGTTGTATGTGTTGATGAGGCTTTTTAAATTGATTTTAGAATAAAATGTTTTTTAGATATAAATATTATTAGTATATTTTTTCTGCAAACTATCAAAAGTTGTTTAACCTAAAATCGTATTTGAGTCTGGAATCAGTTTCTCAACCCAAAGAAAAACATGTAAATATTTTCTAAACAGTTAATTACGAAAAAAAAAAGTTATTTTGACACTTTTCATATATTACTTTTAATAACTATTTTTTATAATAAAATTATATTATAATACAATAATATTTTTTAATTGTAAAGTAAATGTAGAATAGAAGAGGGAGTTATAACGACTCGATAAGCATATCAAAAGAGGGCTTTATTATACTATAAAAAAATCACACAAAATAATTAGTATTTGCTAGACTTGGCACATATGAAAACAAAATAGTGTACATGTTACTAAGTTTGATATATAGTAAATGATAAACTCAGAATAAAAGGACTTAGAACAAATAACTTCTTTCAAATTATATGGACACCTTAATCTTACTAAATTTCTATGTAATTTTTTTAAAATATTACATTATCCTTCCTTCTACCTTACATATATATTTTCTTAAGCTTTAAAAGCATTATCTTATCTTCTTCTTGTTTTTACATTATATCAGCACTTCTTAAATTTCAAAAATATTATACATGCACTCTTGTCAGTTTTAACACATGGACCATTTCATAGAAAAAAAAGTTAATAAATGTATTATATAAGTTGAGATTGAATAGTATATATTTTTCTGCCATCTGTTCATTCAATATTCATTAGCTTAAAGCTTATATAAATGAAGACATTTATTCTTAGAAAATAACAAATTTAATACACACATATATATATTATGTCAAATATATAATACAGCACATGAATTTATGAAAGAAACTATAACACCATCTTTTATCTAATACAAGCTTTATGAGTACCTTTTTGTATATTATTCAATTTCTACTTTCAAATAAATGTAAAACTCAAATTTCTAATTAAACTTGTAAAATGATGTTGTTCCAGGCACTAGAGTGGAGCAAGACATATGTATCAAACGTAGCTGGGGTTATTGCAAGTGTAATTGCGTTAGCGATGTGGGTGCCAAGCTTTTCTCGGTTCAGGCGAAAAATGTTTGAGGTCTTCTTCTACACTCACCATCTCTACACTCTTTACATCTTGTTTTATGGCATCCACGTCGGAGTTGAATACATGTGCATGATCGCTCCGGGGATTTTCCTCTTCCTCGTTGACAGACACCTCAGATTCTTGCAATCTCGCCAAAATGCACCCTTGCTATCAGCTCGCATTTTACCTTGTGGTGCAGTTGAGCTCAACTTCTCCAAGACTTCAAGTAAGCCTATCAAAATTACTAAATTTTCTTATTGTTTATGTGAATAAGTTTACTTTGAAATCAAATTATCATTTCATGATATAATATTCCTGACTTCAGGTTTATACTATAACCCCTCGAGCATGGTGTACATAAATGTACCCGAAATTTCCAAGCTGCAGTGGCACCCTTTCACGGTGATTTCTAGTTGTAATATGGAGAAAGATATTCTAAGTGTTGCAATTAAAACTGGGGGTAGCTGGACAAACAAACTCTATCAGGAACTTTCTTCATCCGCTTTGGATCATCTCAACGTTTCTGTTGAAGGACCATATGGACCAAGTACTCCAAATTTTTTAAGGTTTAGTGCTCATAATAAACTGTAGAGAACGGAAAATACTTGTTTCTGAGAATGATTTTGGTATAGAGTCCTTTTTTCTAATGAAATAGTTTTCAATTGTAAATTTGTAAACTGATTTACTGTGTATGTTACAACAGGCATGACGAGCTTGTCTTGGTGAGTGGTGGAAGTGGCATCACTCCCTTCATATCCATAATCCGCGAGCTCATATTTCAAAACCAACAAGAATCTCATGTTCCAAGAGTCCTAATTGTTTGTGCTTTCAAAAACTCTGTTGATCTAACCATGTTAGATCTTATGCTTTCTGTTTTTGACTCAACAACTCAAATCTCAAACCTTCAATTGCAAATCGAAGCCTACATTACCAGAGAAAAAGAAGAACCTCCTATAGATTCAGAAAAGCCGATCCAAACCAAATGGTTTAAGCCTACCCTCTCAGACACTCCTATCTCAGTCGTACTAGGCCCAAACAACTGGCTATGGCTTGCTGCTATAATCTCATCATCCTTTCTCATGTTCCTCCTTCTTTTGGGGATTATCACTCGTTACTATATATACCCTATTGAAAATAAATCAGAGGAAGTTTATCATTGGACCTTTAAGGTTTTGTGGTTTTTGTTTCTACTTTTTGCAGTCGTATGTATATGTTCTAGTGCAGTTTTTCTGTGGTGGAAGAGACAAAACACCTTGGAAAGTAAGCAAATCATGAATGTGGAAGTTCCAATACCAACAAGATCACCAGGGTCATGGATATATGGCTCAGAGAGAGAGCTCGAAAGCCTTCCCCATCAGTCTCTAGTGCAAGCAACCAATGTACACTTTGGTGCAAGGCCGGATCTCAAGAGTAAGTTCTCAGGGTTCTTTACGATGTTTGGTGTGACTATTTTTTGGTTTACTATATCTTGGTTTACTTATATCTGTCGGGTAATCCGAATCCACATAAAAGAAATCAGATCACTTTTAATTCAAAATCTTAAAACATTGAGTTTGTAGGTGTTATTCAACTTTTTTATTTCTATTCAATATGAATCTTAGACTCATATTTGGATAACTAACAATATCGTGACGATATAAATACAATAATTTTTTTGCAGAAATTCTATTTGATTGCAAAGGCAAAAATACTGGAGTCTTGGTGTGTGGGCCAAGGAGCATGAGACATGAAGTTGCCAGAATTTGTGCTTCTGGTTTGGCTGATAATCTTCACTTTGAATCAATCAGCTTCACATGGTGATGTGTATATTATCATTTATGGCTATGTATATGTTCAAGGTACATTTGTCAATAACTGTTGTATGTTCATATTGTATAATTATTATGAATGTTGGACTCAATCGATACACTTTTCTGCTAGTAAATAATGGAGTATCGATTGGAGTATCCATTAGCTTTGGATGAATGTTCTTTTTCTCTGGTGTTATGTGTAACGTATTGAGTGGAAGTCAGCAAAAAATAAACTAGCAAAGAGTACATATCAATAGTATATCTTTCAGTTTTACCATTTACATAAATTTGTTTTTTTTTTTTTTTTTAATAAATATGCAAAGTTA
>Ga0209700_100304_pt1 | contig 87375 bp, 30 predicted proteins | sample SiratroredBW_FD_187528 | JGI IMG/M metagenome (GOLD analysis project Ga0209700, IMG submission 187528) | Root nodule microbial communities of legume samples collected from California, USA - Siratro red BW (SPAdes) (version 2) | ecosystem: Host-associated > Plants > Roots > Nodule | place: USA... | reverse complement strand
AACAACAAGACTCAAAAAAAAAAAAAAAACTAATAACAGATAATAAACATTTTTTATTTATATGTTAAATTTCCGGTACAACTTTTCGTTATTTATAATTCTTTTGGTATTTCTTATTTTTATGGTATGTTACTTTGACATTTATACCTTATTTATCTTCTTTTTCAACTTTTTCAAAATAAGGATATAATTTAGAAAATTAATGATTAATTCAGTCTTCAAATTCTAAAATCATCATATATTAATACGGTCTTTAAAAATTATAGATAATAAAAACAATGCCTCCTTGAACATTTATTCAACGTTGACGTTTTTTGTATTTAATATAGTTTGAACTCAAACTAAGAACATTAAAATTTCACCAAGAAATAAGTTAAACACACATAAGCGTTACAATACCAAATTGTAACCATCAATGGATATTCGTACGTTTCTTTATCTATTGAAGTTAATGTTTGACAAAAGTTTCAAGTTAGTGATGCATTGACTCCTAAATAAAAATATCATCGTTGTTTTGACCAACACCCTCACTCTCTGGCACGTATCGATGTATAAGAAAGAGATAATCACCACGCAATTCTCCGCCATAGTTTGTGGATGTCCAAAGTCACAAGTGGTAAAAAGATCATGATTATGTTCAAGAATTTCTACTACTTTTCAATTGGATTTGGCAAGAAGCATGATTCTCAAGTCTCAACCAAACCAAGTCCATGCGTTTCACCAAATTCTCCCCTAACCAAATTCATTTAATAAACCTAGATTTTGAACATATATTTTAGTGTCACACTAAGCATTGAATAAATTAATTGACCCTTCTTTCCCATGTCCCTTTTATTTATACACACACACCCTTCCCTCAATCTCACTATATGATTCTCATTTCCATTAACTATAGCTATAGCCACAAGAACCATGCCCAAGAAAATTCGAGATTACTTCTTCAAAATCAAAAGCCCTCGCCCTCAAATCCGATTACCCTCTAAGAATTGGATTCTATCTGGTTGCAAACATCCTAGGACACCTTCCTTTGCCTTGTACAGTGCTAGAAACAAACCTCGTCATCATCATCATCGTGATCTTGTTCATAACAACAACAAGAAAAAGGACAGTTACCACCCCAACGACGATGCAGCCACCTTAGCAGACGTTGACCGTTTTCTGTTTGAAAATTTCAAGTCTTTATATCTCAAAGACGACGAAGAAACCTTAAACGCCAAAAGGGTCTTCGAGGGTGAAGACCAAAACCACGAAGTGCAAGAAACAACATCATCGCCACGTGATCTTCGTGGGTCCACCCGGTTCTTCGTGAAGCCAGGGTTCTCTGGGTCCCTCGTGGAGGACGCTTTCACGAACACCACCATTAATACGACAACCAGCGACGAAGTGGGATCGGTTTCAACTGTGTCAACCCTCTACGACGTTTCGTCTTCCAGTTCTTACGAGAAGGAGCGTGCGGATCACGCGCTTCCCGATGATAGCATCGCTATCTTGACGCATTCCACCAGCCCTTACGAGGATTTCAGACGTTCCATGCAGGAAATGGTGAACAACCATGAAGGGGTGGTTGATTGGGATTTCATGGAGGAGCTCTTGTTTTGTTACCTTAACCTCAACCACAAAAAATCGCACAAGTTCATTCTCGGTGCTTTCGTGGATCTCATCACCGTCATGCGTCGGAGTGATTCCGAACAAGCTACCCACAAGCCACGCAGCGTTCGAACCGTCAGGACTGGGACCAAAAACGTAACGTTAGGATTTGGGTCCTCCTAGGAACAACAATTTTAGTTTCTTCCCAACGTAATAATAGCCATTAAATTTATGTGCAGTGGGGGTTATGCTTCAAGGGTTAATTAAGAAAAACTCTTGTTGGAAAAAGCATGTGTTTGGTTTTTGAACTGTTCTTTTCGAAGTTTATTTTTCCCCAGGGCTTCACATGCAGTAAGTTGTACCATAATGATTTTGTGTTTTGTTAACAAAAATATGTGCACTTTGCTTATCCCTTAAGAATTGTGTTTTTTTGTGGTTTTGAGTGAGATTCGCTGTGTGAACTTGTCTATCATGTGTTCCCCCGCTGTTACCGTAAGAAGTTTCTCGCTTTGTATATAAGGGAACGATGTTTCAGAACCCAGGTGACTTGTATTATCTTAATAAACTCAAGAATTAGGAAATGGTGATAGTTTGATGCAAAATCATAGTTGGAAAAAGAATTCACAGTCAATGAACAAAACCATATAAGCCAATTAATTTATGAATTCAAATAGTTTTATATGTGCAATAATATCTACTTAGAGTATTGTCATGACCAAAATCACTTCGAAATGAATCTTAAGATTTCTAACTAGAATAGGTAGAACTGAGTCTATTTATTCACAGAGAAAGAGAGAAAAAATATGTATTTTATAAGTCTTAATTGTTCTATTATTTTTTGAATTTTAATCTGATTTCAAGTTTATAAACAGATATTTTTGTGATTTTCACTTAATTTAAAGTTTCTATTAATTATACATGAAGACAAAATCATCTCTAGGTAGTTTTATGAGTATTCCTTAGTAAATACAAAGTCTATGTGACTAAATCACGTTACACTTATGTCTTAACAAAAAATTAATATTAACAAAAGGGTTAATTATTCAAAATAATAAAAAATCAATAATGGCAATAGGAAATCTTTCTTGTTTTCTTCTATTGACACTAGGACCAACTTTAGAAGCTTTCTTCTTTTTCTAAGTTTTTTTTTTTAGATCACGACGAAGTTTTCCTCTTCTTTTTAGAAAAATTAAAAAGTCTTAATTATTCTCACTCCCACCTCCTCATCTACTAAAATTACTTTAAAAACTTTTTTTCTTTTTGTAAGTCTTTTTAAATCAGTACGAGAGAAAGGTCTTATTATCCGCACCCCCAACTCATTTCACATTAATGTCAATCAATTTTTCTATAATTAGTTAAATCTAATAATAAAAAAACTTAACATTTTACATTATTTTAATTGATATTTAAATTTACTCAAGCACCATTAATCCTAATAAAAATATTTACAAATCATTATCAAATTTAAATGGGAAAATTACTTTATATTTTGATTTAAGGATAAAATTATACTCAAATAATCCAATTATCTTGGACATGTTCAAAGAAATTGACTAGAAAACAATCCTAGTTTGCTTGAATATTATGATCTTAACCAAAAAGTTATATTAGATAGGTCCCCTTAAAAAAGTTATATTAGATGTCCCGAAGGTAAAAAATCGATTAATCAATCAATTAAGTTTTCAGAAAATAATCATCAATAAAACTAGTGAATAGTTATAACAGTTAATTGGAATGGGTGCTGGAAGGTGAATGAATATGTAGGTCAAGAGATTATTTCCCGGCACCAGATAATGCACACTTTGGTTGAAGAGAAGTTGAATTCTTTGCAAGTTGCCAGACCGACACCATGTATAGATAATAAATGTTCTGACAAATCATAAATGCATTTTTAGCATATTGTGCGCATTATTTATTGACTATCAAAGGAACTCAATCTGCAATACTAATTACTTTAAGTAAAAAGACATTGTAAATTATTAATGTATTCAACTACAATATTCATCAACTTCATGTAGACCTATGTACAAATAAACCGGTGAAGATTAAACAAAATTAATGACCAAACAACGCATTTCCTCACAAAGCACTACATTCGAAAGATGCTGCACAAAAGCCCGTTACCATGAGGGTAATCTAGGGATCCATTCCAAGGGGCTTGCTGGTCTGGCCCTCAATAAAATTCACTGGCCATTCTTTTGACGAACTGATTCCTAAATATATCATCTGCTGCTGATCCACGTAGGTCAACATCAAATCTCTAGAACCCTCATTTCAACACGTTTGTCACATTCAATGCTATGAAGTATACATGCGCCCAATGAATAATCTGTTTGAAGTTAATACTCCTGAAGCAAACATTCATGAAATTATTATCTATTCAATTATGAGTAAAGAAATACCAATCTCTAATTTATATTTTCTTCATGTGTCTCCGCATTCCTAGTCTTGTTAAGTCATGTACTAATATTCACTCCTTTCCACGTCTTCAATAACAATCCAAGAAAGACGTTAAGATTTAAGATATCACCTGGTTTTTAACTGACGAATTATCACATGATAGTCACAAGAAGGGCACCTTCAAGAAGTCTTCACGTGATTGATGTTTTTTCTTTAACATAGAGCTCATACAAAGAATGATATTTTGCTGGGATGTAATCTTTGAACCTGTTAATCAAGATGACGAAGGTCAAGAGATGATTCAACATCGCAAATTTCAATATGATCAAAAGTCTGAAGTATATTTTCCTTGAAGTAAAAGGCATCATGCAAGGAAATGAGTCTAAGTGACAATCTCGAGAGCAGGAATCAGTCATTTTCTTTCACATACCTCGTTTTACACTTTGCATTGAGAATATCGAATGTTGGCTCATGCATTACAATTACACTTGACAATAACGCTACATGAATTGCAACCAATTTTAAGGATATATGTTACATCAAGAACTTCCAATAACATAGTGATTGGGGATGAATGGTATAACAAGGACAACAGTTCAAATCCATAAAGGTTGCTTAAAATATTATAATTTCATTGGATACCTTTTAAGTAGAGGTAGCCTATCAGGTCCAGCGAACAATCTAGAAATACACTGTAAAACTTCGCTAATTTTCATTGCTTTGGTCTGGAGTGCCCTCATACAACCCACGAAGTCAATATATTCCGCAGCACTGAGCTTATCTCGAACCTGGAGGGCACAATACATACAAAATATCCTTACTCTCACCATCAAATTGCAACATAATGTTACCTCATACCATAATCCAAGCCCAAGTATAAACCTCGAGGGTTGATAACAATAATTATGAAAATTCTGTTAAAATTTAATGCAAACTGACCCAATAATACTTGTACAACAGCAAATAAATTAGAAATAGAAATTGAGTTTAACCTGTGAAAGAATTATGAGAACTTGTGTCAAAATTATGATCAAAATCTGATTGTCCTTATAGCTCATGTTTATAATTACAGTTCATTGGATTTTCTTGCATATTGGCTTTAATAATAAAAAGAATTAGTTCCACTTCCACTTATTGCATTCCCTGCATCTGAGGCTACATGCAATTTATGTATGTATCACAAAGAACAACTCTACCTGAGCAAGGAATGCTGATGCTTGGTTTTCATCACCAACGGAAGGCACAGAATCAGCAGGAAGATTGCCTTTTTGTCTAGTCAATTGAACACTATTGGAGACCACACCATCTCTATCTCTTAGATCTACAACCCCTGAGCGTTTTGACTAGCCATATCATAAATATACTCATTTACCATAATTAACATAATTACAAACTGAAATGAGAGCTTTATGATTCAGAAAATTTGTACCAGATGATGAATGCTCATTAGAATTTCCAAAACATTGCTTTAAGTCATACTCTCCTGCCATAAATTTACGCTTCTTGGAGGAACAAGGTGCTATCGGTGTATCCCTTGATTTTTCACCAAGTTGACAACTATCAGCCAACTCAACCCTCTCACATTCTGGTGACAGGAGAGCCTTCCTTCCAAGCAAAAACTTGCCGGAAATATCACTTGAACTTTTCCGGTGTACACTCTTGCAATTGTCAAAAGAAAGAGATGAGCGATTGGCAGGCACGATTTCTCCAAGGAATGATGAACAATCTTCTTTAGTATCAAGCAAAGATGAAGCTTTCAAAGAGAAATTTTGAGCCATTGGCGTGGTCTGCAAGAAAAACAATTATCAAACTGAAGGACCAAACAATAGCATTATATGATTAAAAAGTGAGCATCATACAATGAGTGATCAAAGGGGTTACCAGAGGTGACAAAAGTTTTTCCATGTTCTGCTCTGATGATGGTATTTCTCCTACATTTCCTGTATTAGCAATGGTCTAGTTAAATCATATCAGTAGAAAAAGGATTTAAATAAATATATAAAAGGGAGGTTACAGTTCAAAGAAATTAAATTTGCATTCATTGAAGACTGCAAAATAAAATGTGTTCAAATAACACAAAGGAATGAGAAACATTGAGTAAAGGAAACAACTTCATGGAGTGAGTTACCAAACAATATCAGTATTACTCAGAGTTAGCTGATTTTGCATAAGGCAATGCCCGTTTAATCATGTAACTCCATTTACGTATCTTCTTATGATCCAATACACAAAATCACATTGTAAGCAATTCGTATTTTCCTCATCCTACACAGGAGGTTGGTTACCTTCACACTGGATTTAATTAAAAAAATGCTCCTCCATCTTTGTAAAATACCAAAAATCTGAATTAGTACAAATTGAACTGCTAATTCATAAGAAGTACATAGAAACCATACCCGTCATGCTCTAAAGAAACAAATTTACAATATTTCAGTGCTAACAATAAAAATTGAGGCTACACACAATGACATGACACAACCAACATAATGTAGTAGTAGAAGATACTGACCCTCTTTTTTAGCTTCCAACAAAGGCACCTTAGTAGGACACTGAGTTCCCACGTCTCGAAAAAACCGAGTTAAAGTGAAAACGACTTCACCAAATCTTGAGAAACACTGCAAGAATGGAAACCAGTTAGTATAAAAATATTCAATCCAAAAGGGCAATTTCAGTGAAGAGTAGCACCTTTATGTGAGGCTGTATCCAACGTGAGACTTGGGACAGACGTTGTTGATGTGAAAACCTGTAACGACTCCAATATTAAGAATAACCCTCAGCAAAAAAGGGTAAAAACAACAAAGGCCAAATTAATAAATACTTAGGTTGTAATATAACACACCTCTGATATTTAACAAATAAAAGAATAATTATAACTAGGACCATGGCATTTCATTAGTTGGCTTCTGAATTACTAGTATATATTGTTGAGATATACAGTGAAGATACAAAAAATAATCTCTCATTTATATGTTACGGCAGAGGAGCATATATATATAATTAATTAATTAATTTTGGCCCTTAAGCCAAAGCTTTAGATCACATGTTTAAGTATCATAATATTGGATATTTATATGAGATAATTTTGACCAAATGAAAAGTAGTTTGTATCGTATTATCATGACACTAGCCAATTTACATGTATACTTCATTCAGTCTATAGCTTGAGAGAAACAGAAAAAAAACATCAACAGAAATTTGTTAGGACCAAAACAAATGACCGAAGCGCAAATTATCCATGTGATAAAAAACTTAGTCATATTTTTCATTGAAGAAGTAATACACAAAAGAGAGAATAAGAATTAGTAATAAAATAATGTACTTTGAGGAAATTTAGACCAAATAAACTCAATGTAAAAACCTTTCGTCACAGAAAATAATTGCTCCATAGTCATAGCGATGACGAATTACACGCCCCACAGCTTGATTCACCGCTCGGGAGGCTTGTTGGTTATACCATTCATTGCCGGTTAAGACCTACTTAAGTACCAGACAAATAATTAATACTTGTATACATATTGCATTAATGTGTACAAAATTTGTGCAAGTAATCCAACATAACCTTGACCAGTTCTCCCTGTGTCCGAGATTGTTGATCTAAGTATTCCCGTTTTAGTCGAACCTGTTAGTGATTAAAAGTGAATTTTCATAACATATTTACATGCATAATTAATAGACAATATCAAGAGAGCTATTTCGAGTCAGGATTGTTAATGAATGAGATAACATACAAATCTTCAAGGTAAGAATGGGAAAGATAATCAAACCTTAGGATCAGTACTTGTCGCAAATGGCAAACCAGTAATTACCACTGCTCTTCCAGCATGATCAGCAAAATCTAATCCTTCACTTACCTGTTAAAATAACCAATGACACAAATGCATCTAAGTAAGACATTATGGATATGTAGTACGATTTCTAGGATAATGCTTGGCCTTTATGAACCCTTCTCCCTTAATTATAAATGTCACTGAATACTTTAATATCATATAAATGGTCTTCTAGTCCAAAATCTTCAAATATATTGGCATATCCCCTTAAAGTATTCGTATACCATAATAAAAGAATGCCTGTGAGAACACATCAGAAGGTTGTTAATCAACATTCATGATTAAGTCATACCTTCCCACGACAAACGGCAAAAAATACTGCTCCAGAGGTTGAGGTGTCATTCAACTTAGTCATGTAGTCCTGCACATAGAAGCATAAGGGTGAGGTCAAGCACATCTTAGGATATGATGCATCCAAATGTTTATTATGGAAGAATGTGTTTTCACCATGTTACATAAAAGTGTTACCTTAATTGACAAGGGAAACGACGAGGATTCCCTAGGTTCTATAACAGGTTTCTTGTGTTTGCAAATTCTGTCCCATATCGACATTGAATTTTCATTACTCTGAAAATGACAAATCTCATTACCATGTACCATAGCTTGACCAAACAAATTTATCTTTTAATTAGGTTTGTATGAATCTTACCACACTTTTCCAGCAACCGATGATTTGGTCCAAAAGGTAATACGATGGGAAGAATACAAGAAGTCCGTCAGGAACAATTCGGGCCAAATTTACTGGAATACAATAGAAAAAAAAAATTATGGACGATTAATGACAATACCAATCGGGTCTTTTTCATCAAATTCTGATAATGATGCAAGCTACTTATTCCAAATTTTGTAAACTCTAGGGTCTCAGTGTGAAATATAGAATTTTCTTCACTTTTTACGAAATTATACCCACACAAGTGAAGCCATGAATTCAAATTATGTAGTATTAACTTCTTGAAATCTTCATTGAATTTACAATCTTAGGCCTCATTATGATACCATTATGCCTTCCATGCCAATCTAAGCAAACCAATGCTCACTGCCTCAAACACCCACATCCTACATCTATGTCCAAGTAAATGACTAGAAAAGGGCATAACAACTTAAACTCTACTTAACCAATACTCCTATTTAGGACTGGTTACACAGGTCCATCTCTAAAACAGTGTGAATTATACCACATACATTTATAGGAAGGATTCACATGCTGCAAAGCATCAAACTTTTTGTTTGTATGTGAAACCTAAATATGTTTGACTCAAAAAAATGTTGATTTTAAAGCACTCCAAAATCTGAAATAGGTTAGAGTATAAAAGCAGAAAGCGGTAACAAAAATGCATGTTCCATTCACTAATGAGGCTTTCACTACCAAAAACAGTGCAACTCCATTTTTTAAACTAGATATGCAGTTATAAAAATGGTGAGACAAATATTACATAAACTTCACTTCGCCAAATTCAGTACAGCATAAACAGGTCAAATACCAATTGCATTTCCAAGGTCCTGCTTGTACTCTAGTGAATCGCGAGTGCGGTAAGAGGAGTTAAAAGTATGTCCTGAAGGACCAACTGGAACAACTCCCGCCCATATCTGATTTGGGGTTATTACATGTGGATTTTCTAGCCGGATGGGGAAGTCTCTGAGATTACCAGAATCAACACTTTTTGTTAATGACAACCAAGATATCATTGATGAAAACACAATTAGCAACAAAGAAACTTACAACTTCAGTTCCTCAGCAAAAGATTCCATAGGGGATAGTGTGCCCGAAGTCAGTATAATAGATCTAACCCCATATTTACGAAAGTCTTCCATGGCTATTCCTGGATTAAAGCACCACCAGCTGAGTGTCCTTGACACCTTGCCTGAAGCATCAAAAAAACAAGACATATTAGTATAGTTGTGAATGTAACGTACAGGCACATATAAAGTTACAAAACACTGTACAGATATAATGGAAACAAGTTAGATTATCTATATAATGAAAGGAACAGCTTCATTTACAAAAAGATTGAAGTTCAACAAGAAACATTTCCTCCTCTAGGTGTATATCACTTGTACCATGTAACCAAACACTGAAATTTATAAAATAAGCCTCACTTCATTATATACCTTTACTGTCATTGGCAGCCCAAGCCTCAACCTCCCGCACATGAACCTTTTATGTAAAGGGAAGCTCAAAGTAAGATATAATCATAGAAATGCAAAAATACACAAAAAAGAGTTATTATAAAATGACAACACAAAAAAAATTATCCTGTGAAGTGTAACTTGGATACAAACAATAAAGTCCAATACTTACACGATAATATTTAGCATGTGCAGTTCTTCCATCCCTGAACACAATATCAAGAATTTCACCTATTCTATCTAACCTGCAGACCGTGCCAGTTGATTTCTCCTGATTATGTTCCTGGAGAAGTGTTGAAGCTACACCAATTATATTGATTAGCTTAGAAGCAGTTTTGTGTGTGATGTTAAGATCAGCCAGCAGTTCATAGATATAAGGCCCAGGCTTGCTGTACCCCAACTCCTTAGATTCAATAGGCACCTCGGAAATACACTTTTCAAGTTTTAGAAGAAGTGCTACAAGAAAGAAAATATTAATCTATACGTGAGATGCCAAAATATATATGGCTTACTGTTTTCAGAGTACCCAGACCACAATCTAAAAAGAAAAAAAAAATAAGAAATGCATGTATGTGCAATTGGTTGTTGCACCCAAAAATCTAGTAAACACAAACATGGTTTATATTGAATATCATTTTCTCAATAATGCTGTTAAAATGAGTAAAAGCATGCATCATGATATTGTCAGAGAAATTGGAATTAGGACTGGCATTTTGTAAGATTAAACTAACCTCTAAGGATAGCAAAATCATCTGGATTTTGTGACTTATCATTTGATTTATCTCTTCTTTCTATAGAAAGGTCAATACAACTTTCTGCCTCTTTAATACAAGCAGTTAAAAGCCAAGAAGGCAAGTCAAAGGAGGCTGCATCAGCACATATGTTTTCCTGCAAATAAATAACAAGCAAATTATATAGCTTGAATATATTTCAATGTAACATTAGCATGAATAAAAATTCAATAATACATAATAGAAGAGCACTGAAAAGGACAAGATTGACATAGCAAAGACAGGTTACACTTAATGGAACTAAGGTCTATGCATAGATCTTAATTTCAGACAAATTTGCAATGTCTTCTTACCAAATTGTGAGCTTCATCAAATATGAGTATACTATTGCTCCAAGAAAGTTGCAGAGAACTTCTATATCCACGATCTATAAGATAATTATATGGAGCAAATACTATATCAACAAACTTGTGGAGCTCCTTTGATAAATAATAAGGACACCTGAAATAAGCAGACACAAATTAAGGCAGAATTCTTCACTCCGAGAGAGAAGAGAAGGAAAAGGAGGCAAAAAAATTGCCCATTATGATGATAAATTATGGTTACAGCCAGCATAGCTGAGAAAACATACGGCCCAAATTTTCTACCAATATTGACCAAATCCTCAATATCTACAGGTTCTTCTCCAAGATGGGAATTCTCCTTCAAGTATTCTGCAACAAAATATTAGCAACATTCTTAAGATAAGTCGTAATGATATGACTTGACAAATAATTCATAAATGATATGCAAATTTCAGTAACCTCCATAAACATTCTATCTTATTCTTACACACACATGACATCATTTGAGCTTCCGAATAACTAGTCCACCAGGGAGAAAATTTATATCGTGAGAATGATTTATTTAGTTCATAAAAGCGTGTGGCAGTATTAAAGTAGTGCCTAAATGATAATAAACTAAAAGTAACCTTTGTCTTTCACGTCCACCCTAGATTTCAATAAGGTTCATGTATGATATCATTAAAATGCAATTAGTCCCCACATGTATGGACTAAGTTGCATTTTAATGATAACTTAAACCAAGTAAATTTCATTTCAATAGTAGTATTACAAAGACCTATCTAAAATGAAAGATGAATATGAAATTTAAAATCTACTTTCAAGGACTAACTTGAACCCAACATACAATTTAAGGGACCAAATAAATCAATATTCCCTTTTGGATCAGTAAGTTACTAGATGTTTGTATGAAATAATTAGAGACAAGTAGCCTTTTCAGAATTTGAACTTAGAATCTAACTTAATCCCCACAAAACCAACTTATATGTTAAGGATTACCCAAGCTATATAATCACTGCTTAAACCTTATTTCTAGCGAATGTGAGACTATCACTCCTTCGCACCTATCACGACGAAGTATATGAGGCAACAAATTGCCAAGGGCGTCCATACTTAAGACAGGTTAACATAGCATATCCAAGTGACAACCGAAAAAATAAAATATTAATAACAATAATAATAAATAAACAAATAATAATAATATAAAATCTGGTATGTTGTAAGTTTATGCTTGTTCGTCATTTGAATTGTGGTAATCCATGGTACTAAGAGTGATCATGAAACATGTATGAGAACATTCATTCAGTCAAATATTTTACATGTTACGTTTTAAATATGGGTTAATGATAGTATAATGAAAAATAAGGTGCACACGTAATATATAAGCACCCATATTGTATGCATAGGAATGTTCTTTTACAAAATTACCGGCAACTTTATGAAAATGGCTACAGTTGCGCTTCCCACGCCTTCGACAGAGGAATCGGCAAGCATTTGTTTGCGTTTTTCCCCGAAGTAATTTCACTTCATCATGAATGCAAAGTTGCTCCCGAGATCCCAGTACTCCCATCTTAGGCCTGCATGCTGATAAATATCAGGTAAGCTTAGGCCCAATATACTAATCATCATAAAAACTGCATACTTTAAGTTTTATTTGGTTCAGCATAAGTAGTACACACAAAATACAACCATGATAGTCCACAGAATCCGCTTTTTCTCTCTGGACCAATATCACCAACTTGATATAGGAAATAAAAACTGAGGAAGTGCAAGTGAATGGCAAATTCACATGACATTGACACAATCAATTACCATCAACATTGACAAGTCAACAACCAGCAAGACCATACAACAACAAAAACAAATCTTCCTAAATATATAGAATGACCTGTAAGATGTTCTTTTCAATTCTTGAATTACTTGACGGATTTGGCTGTGAGTGCGTGAAGCATATACGATTGTAGAGAATGTTGAGGACTCAGATTGTGACAGTGACACCTCCTTTTCACCCTCTGATTTGTCACCAATCTGCACGCTCACACCAGTTGTGAAACTACCCAAACTCTTCCGCCACGCTAAGGTAGCACAGAGAAGACAGAGAGTTTTTCCAGTTCCTGTGGGACTCTCAAGTAATGCATTACGTTTCTGCCATGCCAAAACACACAGCACAATACATTCAGTATCTAATAAAATCACAATCTTAATGATAAACAAATGATAGAAAACAGATGCCATAGGTGAATCGTAATAGCAAGACACTGAGCACTTGAAAACAAAACCAAGGTAAAAACAACAGCAGATAATGACTTCAGATCTAAAAGGCACAAAAACTTCTATATAGTAGCAATGCAATGTCATAACACTGCCACATACATATCCATGTCAAATATTGCAAAGACAATTCAACCTTTTTTAACAGCATTTTTTACAATTTTTATACTTTCATTTCTTTAATCGTATATACCAATACTAATTAAAACACCGCGATAATTAGATAAATCTTTATTTTTTAAAACTTTTAGAAAACGAGGAATACAGAACTTTTTATACTGATTAGAACACCACGACATTATATTATAGCCATTTTTATGTTTGGCCAAAAATTATTTGTCAGAATCAGATCATATTTAAATTTGTTGTATTGTATCATATCTATTCCCCGTATGCTGTGCTACGTATCCTCAACAAGAAGCTATAATATACCACAGCATTTGACTCGATAGTATCAAGTAATAGAATTAACATTGCGGCATCACTTTCAATTTATTCAAAAAGAAGCTTATAAATACAACGTCAAGAACACAACCACTCTCGCCAATTGGCAATTGAAATTTGCAACAACTTCAATTCAAATTCCCTTATTTGAAAAGATATTACAAATCACTGAAGTATATTCTAAATTGTTACCAAAGAGGTTGGGAGTACTGAAGGGGCAACTATTCTACCACATGGTGAATCAATATTTGAATCCCCACTGATAAAAAAAACCCATACTTATTACCCAACTGCGACTCGAACAAAATCACCTCCAACGAATAATACATATGAGAAATTACATTAAAAAAAAAGTATTCTAAATCGTTACCTCCTGAAGTGACTGAATGACTTTGTCCATGTAAACGAGCTGGGAATCATAGGCTTCGTACGGAAAATCTACGTCGATTCCCCTTATCTTGTAGGTCGGCATTTCTTCGGTTCCACTCGATTCCAGCAAGAAAATCACAAAACACTTTCTCACAAGGTTTCTTTTGTTTGAACTTTTGATACGCTAATGAACCCTAACGTGAGAAGCCACTGGCTCCAGTCCAGTTATACAACAAGATAATTTTCCCGCCAACTCATTCGAGATCGGCCAAACGACGTCGTAGTGTAGCGCCTTACCCCTAAATAATAATAATAATAATAATAATAATTGGAATTAAGATTTAAAAATTTATTTCAGAATAATAATCAGAGTTAATGTCATTTAAATGTTTCTGAAACTTTGTCAATTTAATTATTAAATTGGGGAATATATGATTTAATCTGACTGATGATATTACAGAAATTAATAATGTAAGAAACTAAAACATAGAGTTACTATTTTTAAAAATATATTGTCATTATTACTTACAGATAGACTCAATTCATCATTTATCTTAAAAATGATACTATCATATTTGTTGTTGACGAGAGATATAAATCGAAGTAAGTCTAGCACAACTTCGTAACATTATAATTTAGGTAAACAGATGTCTCAATAAAATAAGATTTAACTCTATTTATATAATCATCCATTGTCTTTGAAGAGATTATTAAAAAGTTCACACAAAATTCTATTTTTTTATATCATATGGGGTAAATGGAAAATTAATAATTTTAATATATAATTAGTTAATTTTGTGTCTGTAAATATTAATTGGTGTTGTGTGTTTAGAATCAGTGTATGTATTGGAATATTAACCATTTCTTTATCCAGAACAAAAAAATATACATCAAATGCATTAATTCCATGATTAATGCAAACAAAATAAAGAAAAACTGTGAGTAATGATTAAATTTTACTTTTAAAAAAAGGTGGGCGTGTAAACTTATATGTTTTTAGAAAAAAATGCTTAAACAAATAATAATTAAGATATATCTATGTGCGTGAGGGAAAATTGTTGTTTTTTTATTTTAATGAAATTTTTTATAAAATTTTTAGAATAGAAAAAAAATTTATAAGTAAATCATATTAAATTAACACAATTTTATTAAAAAAATAATAAAATTCAATTATTATTACACCATTTTAAACATTAAATTGAAATTTTATCACATTAATACAATATCACATTAATACAATACCACATCAATACAATTTTAATATAATAACATTGGATTTAAATTGTGTGATGTGATATGATAATGATACCATTTCATTTTTAAATAAAATGGTATCATTATTACATTATTTTTTATATGAAAATTATATCAACTTAATATAATTTATTTATATTGAAAATTTAAAAAAATTATTTATTCTAAATATTTTATAAAAAATTACACCAGAATATAAAAAAAAGCTAAAATTGTTATTTATATAAAAGTAAGGTTATAGTTTAAGCTTTTAAAGAAACCTTGATTAATCAAGTGAGATCTACATTTAAATTGAAAAAAATATTTTTTTCAGATATTCTCAAAGTAAATATATATAGATGTGATTTATATCTTTAATGTATAATATATATATATATATATATATATATATATATATATATATATATAAAATATTTGTATTCTTTGAAAACTGATCGCTTTTTTATTCTGATCCTAGTAAAAAAAGTTGTTTTAAGTTTAAAACTTAATATATTTTGAAAATTTTCATATATATAATTGACCATTTTTCATATCTGAATTTTGTTTTTTTGTCAATTTTTATTTTTATAAATTATATAATTTTCTTAATTTTTAGTTTTGAAAAAACATATTTATTAGAAAAAATATATATATTGTATAATATTACATCCTATAATACAATATTACATCAATACAATTTTAATACAATAAGATTGAATTTAAATTGTGTGATGTGACATGATAATGATACGATTTGACTTTTAATGAAATAAAATGTTATCATAATTACATGACTTTTTTATATTAAAATTATATCAACTTAACCTGATTTATTCATATCGATAATTAAAAAAAAATTGTTCATTCTAAATATTTTATAAAAAAATAACACTAAAATTCAAAAAAAGCTAAAATTGTTATCTATATAAAAGTAAGGTCTTGTGATTATGATTTAAGCTTTGAAACAAATATTGATTAATCAAGTGAGATATACATTTAAACAGGATTTTTTTTTCAGATATTCTCAAAGTAATTATATATAAATGTGATTTATATTTTTAATGTATAATATATATAATATTTGTATTCTTTGAAAACTGGACGTTTTTTTTATTTTGATCCCACTTTGAAAACTAGTCGCTTTTTTATTTTGATCCCAGTAAAAAAAGTTGTTTTAAGTTTAAAACTTAATATATTTTGAAATTTTTCATATATATAATTGACCATTTTTCATATTTTGAAATTTATTTTTTTATCAATTTTTAGTCTTATAAATTATATATTTTTCTTAATTTTTAGTTTTGAAAAAATATATTTTATTAAATAAAATTAAATATATATTGTATAATGACAACTGTATTTAGTAGGTGGATATTGAAATGAAATAATTTTTATTGACTTAGAGAATTAAGAAATAATCATTTTTAGAAGTTTCTCTTACATCGTTGATTCCATGATTCCGAGTCACTGATTTATCATTATTCAATTTAATTTTCTATTGCGATGTACAAGAAGTTTTAATTTATTTTTAAGGTTTAATAGTCAATTTTGTTTTGGTTAAAATCACATTTTAATAATATCTTTTATATTTTAATCATTTAATTATTATATTAAATATTATTTTAATGTCATTTGATTATGTAAAAAATGATATCATAATTAAACAAAATATATCCCCGTCAGCCGGATCTTTGCAAAGGTCTCTTTTTTCCAACCTTTATTTTTGGTTCATATTTATTGATATTGAAAAGTTTCTCTAGCTATTTTTCATAAATATTTTATTTTGTTCTTGATTATTATATATTGTGAAATGATTTTGAATTCTTCGTTATTTTGAATTTTTTTTATCTAAAGTTGTGGTTATAGAAATTACTTTTAAGATAAAAACAAATATCCATTTGATTTGAGATCTGAATTTTACACTTTGTTTGGTATAGCTTATTTAATATTAAGTATATTGATTTGATAAAGATTATTTGATATAATTTTCAAAAACAAAATTGTGTGTAAGATGAAAGGGAATTGAGAGTTTTGAAAACATCATTTTGTGAATGTCCACTTTACCCATATAAATTGTTGTGTGTTTTTACTCTATCTAACATTTTAATTTTTATAATAATTTTATTTGTTGAGTTTTTCGTTGCTTTTTTATAATTAGTATTGTCAAATTCAAAATAATATTTTTTAATTATTATTATTATTAAGAAATAATTTATTTTCATTCTCCTACTAATATTTTTTTTAACCATGTGATGTTTATATTTTAAAAGTATATTTAAATGTAAGATTGATATTACATTAGAAAACAACTTACTATCTTTTATTAATTTGACAAATTAATCATGCATATCACTAAATATTTTAATAAAATTAATTATCATTTTTTAAATTAAATTCCTTTGGTGTTTCAATTGATTTTTTCTGCCCATGACCTAAAATCATTCATTTTCTCACTCTTTTATTAGATACCAAAAATACAAATTACATATAATATATTAATAAACAGAAAAAGGTTTGCATCTTTGCAAAATAGCTTCCATCATTACTTTTTTTATTTGAATATTGTTTTCTAAAATAATAGTAAATGAGGTAATAAATAAATAACAAGAAAAAATAAAGAGACAATAAAGAGTTGGGAAGAAAAAAAGAAAAAACACTTTTGAAGGTCTTACTTTAACACCTTACATACTACTATCATCAAAAATATAATCATCATTCTGAAAAAAATGTTTGTTTACGTACACACTACATTCATAACAGATCATTATGCATATAACAAATACAATGATAGGTTACTAAAAGAAAATTTATCACAATATTATATTTCTAAATAAATTTAATCACAAAAATACGAATGTTGTAAATCAAAAAATTTATCATCTCTTTATCTGTATTTACATGTAAATTACACATAAATCTACTTGTAAAAGATATTAATATTTTCTTTCGGAAGACATATGTTAAAGAAAATCCTATCAAATAATATTATATTTATAATTTAATTATATACTTTAACTTATTTACCTTAAGATGTTGAAAAATCAAAACTATTATATATGTAATTTTTTTTTACAACTTATCACATTTAGACCCTCAATTATATTTCATAAGTTCTTATATTTAATACACAAATTTAAACAATTTTTATCATCCCAATTTTGTAACTTCAGTTTCACACTCATTCAAACATTACTTGTATAATTTTTTTTAAATGAGACCACAAGTCATTTAAACATATAAATCAATATTGTTCTTTTTTACAGATATATACATACACAAAACATTATTCTCAAGAAAGACAAGGAAATTCAATCAATAGGAAATAAATTTGATATTAGGATGGTTTTCTACTTTATATTCACTAAGAGAAAAATATCAAATAATATCTTTACTTTACCAAACCACACTGGATAGAAACATAAGATGATATACTTAGTAAAATAACTGGTACTCGTGTACTTAAAAAAAACATCTTACTCGTATATAATAAATGAACTTCATATTCAATAAAAAAATAATAATTTTATTAAAATCTTTCTACTGAAATATATTATATTTCACATTTATCAACTAAGATCATTTAAGATGATTTTTCATATAAAAAATTTTCCATTCCTAACAAACTTTAAACTCAGAGGATAGAATCATTCATCAATTAAAATTTGTATTCGAAAAATTATTTAGCTGAAAATAGTTATTGGCTTTTCAACTACTATAAGATGCAAACAGATTTTGAAAAAAAAAAATCACATAAAAAAAACCTCAAAGGGTAAATAAAGAAAAAAATGCAAACATGCAAGATACATAATAAAAATATAAAAATACGATCTTAACCCTAAACAAATTACAATAAGAGAAATAAAGGAATAAATAAATCAAAAGAGAAAAGAAGTCGATAACTAGTAAAAGAATTGAAAAAAAAAAAGGAAACACAGCAATATCTATGTGTAAATTCTTTAAATACGTGGAAGATTTTTTCTTTTAGTATTGAATTATATGAGGTGTGTTCTATGTTATTAGTTCTTATATCTCGTTGCTAAAACACATTTATATATTTAGTGTACTGTAATTAAAAAAATAAAATAAAAGTAAAAAAAATTATTGAAAATAAATTATTTACCAGACCTATACCTTAAGAGAGTTAGTTCTCCACCTACAAAATGATAAAAAAAAAAGTTAGTTCACCACATTCAAAATGTTTATGATAAAATGTTTCTCTTTACTAATTAATTGTTAACTTTTTCTCAAATATTTTAGATTTAAATAAACATTAAACTGAAAAAACGTTTTCATTTACTTATGTTATTTATATTTAAATTAAAAAATATTAATATTAATTAAACTTTACTATAAAAACCACACCTGTGCACACTCACGTATAAATATTGTTTAAATATTTCAGTTTTTAAGAGAAAAAATAACCTTTTTAATAAAAAGTTATTATTATACTTTTAGATCGTTGTTGAAATGTTTTTTAATTTTTTTTAAAATAAGTTGATATATAAACTGTTTTAAAAATATAGAATATTTAATGAAAAAAATTTATAATTATAACCAACATTAATTTTTATTTTTTGTAACAATCACCTATTTTCATATATTTTTTTTTAAAAAAACACTTTATTTTTTAGTTTAAATAAACTTATCCATTGTCACAATCAAATCTATCAAAAACAAACCAAAGAGCTATAAAAAATTTCTGGACTATTAAAATTTTATATTTTTATTTGCTAATTTATATTAAAAATGCACTGCTTAATTTTTAATCACAGAAAAGCTTTATTTCTTGATTTTTTTATTTTCACTTTGTGGAAGACATAAATCAATCATTTTCTACCAAGAACACATCCAAGTTTTATTTCCTTCATTTGAATTTACCCATCTAAATATTGTTTTAGTAAATTTGTTTTCTTAGAGTGTTGATGGAATTGGAACTCCAAATTGAGTGGACTAATTGTGACTAGAGATTTTTAAAGCCCAGCCGCAAAGGCCCAATTGGAGGGTTTCAAAAAGCAAAAAGAAGCATGAAGAGATCCGAGTAGTAGATGTTTCTAGAAGGTGGGAGGATTCTCCAGACATTTCTGGGACCAATTGAGTGGAGCACGTCTTTTGTTTCGTTCAAAACTGGCAATTTAACAAGTGCGAAGGTCCCAAACACAAATATTTAACACAAACCCAAAATTCCAGAGCGGCCCCAGTCGAAACTAACTCAAGAGTCGCTCCCTCTACTCTAGCCCCTTTATTAAGATTATTCCAGAACCTCTCTCAAAACCCTTTTTCTCATTCTTTCTATTTGCTTCGATCGCTTCTTCTGGTAAACCCTATTTCCTCTTCCCTTAGATTTGTGTTCAGTTTACCTCTTTTTGTCATAGATCTGTGTCCTATCGGTGGTATATTCATGCATTTTCTCTAGAATTAGGATTTATGTTACCGCCTTTTAATTTAAGAGCAAGTTTTTGTTGTTGTTATATTCAGTCTTTTAGGTTTGTTTTGTACTTGTCACCTGAAGTTTTATGAATGTTAAACTACAATTTTGTTGTAAAGCATTGAATGAGTTGATCTCCGAAGCATAGTTGATCACGCAAAGTGATGTTTTCTTTCTTTTTAAGATTGTATTTCTTTTTTTAAATCGAGCTTCTAGTGCTGAATGTTGTGTTATGACTGTTAGATTTTATTTGAGTAACTGTTGTATTTGATTGTTCATGCTTTAACAGTGCATGAGTTGGTACTCTAGGCACTGCCAAGACGATCTTGAAGTTTTTTTCCATCCTTTTTATGTCATTTTTTGTTATGAGGGCAGAAAATTAGAATCTACGTCCCAGATGTTGATATGACATGACACAGGATTTATTTTATTTCCCTTCATCAGGTGTTTTTTGGGCTTAGAGATCAAGCAAAAATGAGCGTGGTTGGATTTGATTTTGGTAATGAAAGCTGCATTGTTGCTGTTGCAAGACAGAGGGGGATTGATGTGGTGCTTAACGATGAGTCCAAGCGTGAAACACCTGCAATTGTATGCTTTGGTGACAAACAACGGTTCCTTGGGACAGCTGGAGCTGCGTCTACTATGATGAATCCAAAGAATTCAATCTCGCAAATAAAGAGGTTAATTGGTAGACAATTTTCAGATCCGGAAGTACAGCGAGATCTGAAGACTTTCCCTTTTGTTGTCACTGAAGGGCCTGATGGATATCCATTGATTCATGCAAGGTACTTGGGTGAAGTTAAAACATTTACACCTACCCAAGTATTCGGAATGATGTTATCAAACCTTAAAGAAATAGCTGAGAAAAATCTGAATGCTGCTGTTGTTGATTGCTGCATTGGTATTCCACTTTATTTTACTGATCTGCAGAGGAGGGCAGTCTTGGATGCAGCCACTATAGCAGGGTTGCACCCACTTCGACTATTTCATGAAACAACAGCAACTGCATTGGCTTATGGAATATATAAGACCGATCTTCCTGAAAGTGATCAGCTGAATGTTGCCTTTGTTGATGTTGGACATGCCAGCATGCAAGTGTGCATTGCTGGATTTAAAAAGGGTCAGCTGAAAGTGTTGTCCCAGTCATTCGATAGGTCCCTAGGTGGGAGGGACTTTGACGAGGTTCTGTTCAATCATTTTGTTGCAAAGTTTAAGGAGGATTACAAGATTGATGTATTGCAAAATGCTAGGGCTTGTCTAAGATTGAGGGCTGCTTGTGAGAAGCTGAAGAAGGTGCTTAGTGCTAATCCAGAGGCACCTTTAAACATAGAGTGCTTGATGGATGAGAAGGATGTCAGAGGCTTTATAAAGCGTGAAGAGTTTGAGCAACTAAGTCTTCCAATTTTGGAACGAGTGAAGGGACCATTGGAGAAGGCACTTGCAGAGGCAGGTCTTACAGTTGATAATGTTCACATGGTTGAGGTGGTTGGCTCTGGATCCCGTGTGCCAGCTATAAACAAAATATTGACAGAGTTCTTCAAAAAGGAGCCTAGGCGGACAATGAATGCAAGTGAGTGTGTTGCCAGGGGTTGTGCATTGCAGTGTGCAATTCTCAGTCCAACTTTTAAAGTGAGGGAGTTTCAGGTAATTTTCTTCCTGCTTGTATTGTTCTCTAGTTCAAAAGACCCTTTGACAATGTTTTGAAATTTATCAATTTAAGACTGTTTAGATCTCTAGAATCATGTTTTCAGCTTTGATTTGTTATTTTTTCAGGTACATGTTATGTACTTTGAATTGCTTTTTCTTTGGTATCGCCCTTTACATTATATTATACAAGGATTTTGAATTTCACTGTAAATTATTCTTGACAACTGCTAGTTTGTTGGGGTGAATTGTTTGTCTTGTGCTAATGTTATATTTTATATAATTTTGCTCTTTTGTTTCATGATGTGAAGGTCAATGAAAGCTTTCCTTTCTCAATTTCTCTCTCGTGGAAAGGTTCGAACTCTGATGCACAGGAAAGTGGACCAGATAGTAAGCAAAGTACCCTTGTCTTCCCCAAGGGAAATCCCATACCAAGCGTTAAGGTAATTACAATCTATAGGCAAGGAACGTTTTCTATTGACGTTCAATATGATGATGTGAGTGGTTTGCAAACACCTGCAAAGATCAGCACATACAATGTAAGTTGGTTTCTAAGTTTTTATTTGCATACAATACACATAACACATTCCTTTGGTAGTCATATGGTTCCAATGTTTACTTAAATCTGCAAAGAGCAGCATATATATTGTAAGTCTGTTTTAAAGTTTTTATTTACATGCACATGGAAAAAACATTCTTTTGGCAGTCATTTGACTCCTAAGTGTACTAAAATGCATGCAGATTGGCCCTTTCCAATCACCAAAAGGTGAAAAAGCAAAAATTAAGGTGAAAGTTAGGTTGAATCTGCATGGAATCGTATCTATCGAATCTGCAACTGTGAGTCCCTCCCTCTAGCCTTGGTTTATGCTTTTATTATTTCTCCTGTATACCTGTGAGATTATTATGGAAGTAAACCATATGGCCTCTGTTTCTTACTTCATATTTGTCTCCTTTAAGCTCTTGGAAGAGGAAGAAATTGAGGTTCCAGTTTCCAAAGAACCAGCAGGAGAAAATACCAAGATGGAAACTGACGAAGCTGCTGCTGATACTGCCACACCTCCTAGAACCAATGACAATGATGTTAACATGCAAGATGCTAATGCCAATGCATCTGCTGACGTCCCTGGGGCTGAAAATGGTACCGCTGAGGCAGGAGATAAGCCTGTGCAAATGGATACTGATACCAAGGTAAATGGTCAAAAGAAAATTTAAGCATATAATTGAAATGTTTGTGTGTAATTGTTAAATTTTTTAGATGCGATATTTCTATTTTTGATATTCAGATCTTATGTTATTTTGTGGTTTTCTGTCTATATTGTTTCTAATAGTATACTCATCAATAAGATGCCATCGGTAATTGGGATCAGAGTTAGGGGTTTATTAGATAAACGAATCATAACAAATACTATATTTGGTGTGTAAGATGATAGTGTGAACTTAAGTTTTCTGGACATTGTTTGGATTAATTGTGGTATTTCATTGTGTTTGAGTTTCACGTAAGTGGATTTCGTTTTTTCCCCTTGTTTTGAGGTGCACGAGATTGTTTGGTTTGTTTTCAGCTCTTCATTTAAATTGACGTAACCTTACAAGGTCTTTTATTTCATGTTTCTTTTGTCCAATTTTGTCAATCAAATATTGAAAATAATTTATCAAGCAAGAAAATAAACCGAGACCTAATACCCCCTTCCGGTAGCTTGAATATTAAATGCCTTTTGGATTATGTGCATCAATCAAGTTGTCAACGTGGTTCGAGTCAGCTAGAAATTGAACTGCCTTTACTTGAAACAGGCTGAGGCTCCAAAGAAAAAGGTTAAGAAAATAAATGTTCCTGTGACGGAGCTAGTTTACGGAGCAATGTCAGCTGCGGATGTTCAGAAAGCTGTCGAGAAGGAGTTTGAAATGGCTTTGCAAGATCGAGTGATGGAGGAAACAAAAGACAAGAAAAATGCTGTAGAGGCTTATGTTTATGACATGAGAAACAAGGTTAGAGTTGTCCTGATTTTCTTGTTATTTGATGTGGAATATTTGATTGTTACCAAACTAATTCCTTGTTACCATTTCAGCTTAGTGACAAATACCAAGAGTTTGTCATTGATTCAGAGAGGGAAGCATTCACTACTAAACTTCAGGAGGTGGAAGACTGGCTATATGAAGATGGTGAAGATGAGACTAAAGGTGTATACATTGCCAAACTAGAAGAGCTCAAGAAGGTAAGAAATTTTGGGATTAGAAAATCTGACCCTAGCTGATTATGTTATTCTTTTAAGGCCTGGTTGTTGTTTTAGAGAAGTATTTTGCAAGGATGGAAAGAACGGGCATAAATGTGGGCGAAAAAGATATGTTTGCATTTTAGTTTTTACCATCTGATTGGATATTTACTTGATTGCAGCAAGGTGATCCAATTGAAGAGCGTTACAAAGAATCCATGGAAAGGGGTTCAATAATTGATCAACTTGTCTATTGTATAAATAGTTATAGAGAAGCTGCAATGTCAAATGATCCCAAATTTGATCACATTGACATCAATGAGAAACAGAAGGTAATTGGTTGCTATTGATTCTCTCTAATTCATATTTTCCTATTTAGCATTGAGTTGAACATGTTTTCCATTTTATTTGTTTTTGCAGGTCTTAAATGAATGTTTGGAAGCTGAGAACTGGCTCAGGGAGAAAAAGCATCTACAGGATGGGCTTCCAAAGTATGCTGCTCCTGTACTTTTGTCAGCTGACATAAGAAAGAAAGCTGAAGCTGTTGACAGGTATTTGCTTTTGTTCTTTATATTTAGGTCTTTCTTCTGTGTGGCTATTGTTTCTTAATCTTGCTCATTGTCTTTCAATAAAAAGGTTCTGCAAGCCAATTATGACGAAACCAAAACCACCCCCACCAAAGCCAGCCACTCCAGAAGCACCAGCAACCCCACCTCCTCAGGGTGGTGAACAGCAACAGCAGCAGCAACAAACACCACCTCAGGAGAATCCTAATGGCAGCAGTAATGAAAATGCAGGGGACAATGGTAATCCGGCCCCACCACCAGCATCTGCTGAACCAATGGAGACTGAGAAATCAGAAAACACAGGCTCTGCTTAATTTTTGTTGTTGATTTTGCCATGATATCTTTCTATGATACGTACGACACTATGAATTGTGCCTGAAAAAGTAGGTAACAGCGAGTTGATGCTGGAAAATTTGTTTATGGGTGAATTGTGGTCTTCGGCCCGGTTTTTGTTTTGTCGAACTCTTACGATGTCTAGGATTTTAGATTATTGGTGTACCATTTTCTATAAGTGGAATTACAATGCTTGTTTTAATTTTGAGTTAAATGCTTCGATTTTCCTTTAAATACCCTTCCATTTTTTCGGCATTTTGTATTGTGAATCTAGTTTTATTTCATGTAAAGTGTTTTTTTTTTTTATTTATAAAAACTTAAGATTATATTAAGTGTACCTATAATTTGCAAAACTCATTTATTTTTTAAAAAATTCTTTCACTTTCTTGTATGACCAAACATGAAAGTTTAAAAAGTTGTCATGATTTTATTTGGAAGAAAAAATTATGAGTAATATTGAAATTTATTTTCTTAAACTTAAAACTTTTATATTTTTACATTCATTACGCAAATCAGTTTATTTTTAATAATTAATTTTAAATATTTGATTTGATTTGAGAAAAGATTATAAAAAAATATAGAAAAAAGAGATTATAAAAAAATAAATGGTAATGTCTATCTAAATATGTTTTGCTAACAAAATATTTTAGATTCTCAAAAAGCAGCACAATTTTGAATTATTGTAAAATATATCACTTAGAGAATGTTTGAAGTATTGTAAAATATATATACTTAGAGAATGAAGTGAGAAGTATTTTATATTTCAAGTTAATAATATATAGAACATTGTCACACAAAATGAATGAAGGTAGATTTTTATTTTTTTTCCAGAATTAAATGAGAGGGAGAAAGAGATGAATAATAAGGAGTGTGATTAAACTGACACGGAGCAAAGGGTAAATGGAGAGTGTAAATAGTGTAAATAGTAATAGGCTTTTTTGTCAACCTAATGTTATAAGAAGCCCATCCCATTTGATGAAAACAGACCCAATTAGCTGTTCTTTTTCCTTCTTTTGGCTATTTGCTTTCGTCTACGGTTTGAAGTATGAAAACTGAAAACACAAAAGAGAAGGTTGCGAATACCGTTAACAAATAAACAGGTTCAACATAATTCTACTTCATCTTGCAAAGTCGAAAGAGAAGGTTGCGAATATCATGCATGGGTGACGAATCTCATTGATCGAATGTTGAATTTTGAAGCACATCTTTTGCAGTTCATGCTTTGTCGCAGAAAATAAAATGAGAGAAAAATTCGGTAAGTTCAGTTTTAGGTAAGCAAGATTTTTTGGAGTAGCATAGATATAGCTCGAGGAAAATCCAACGATGGTTGCTGGATCCATTGCTGCAATGAGGAGGGGAATATCAACTTTTCCTCCTTTCTCTCAGAGATTAAAGCAAACAGGTTGTATTCACTCGCTCACTCAACTTAATTGGTGTTTGTTGTCGTTGCTTTTTATTCTCTTTGTTTGATATCATCATTTGTAACTCCTGAGTTGGCTTGATTTGAATTCAGGTAATGCAACTTTTGACCATATCTGATTTTTTGTGATTTTGATTGAACTAGCAGAAAATGAGATTGTTCAAATGTTTCGGTTGCCTAATCCCCATGAAGGAAACCACCATAACGTTCCCGAGAAAGGAGGATATGTGTCGAGGAAGGAACCTTATTCTCGGACATTGGATGAGAGATTCATTAGGATTTTGAAAATATTTAAGTGGGGACCTGATGCAGAAAAGGCCTTGGAAGTGTTGAAACTGAAGGTTGATGCTCGCTTGGTTCGCGAGATTCTAAAGGTAGATGTTGAGGTCAGTGTTAAGACTCAGTTTTTTAAGTGGGCTGGGAAAAGGAGGAATTTTCAACACGATTCAAGCACTTACATGGCATTGATTCGCTGCTTGGATGAACATAGGATGTTTGGTGAAGTGTGGAAGACAATACAAGACATGGTTAAAGGTTCATGTGCAATGGGTCCTGCTGAATTGTCTGAAATTGTGAAGATCTTGGGCAGGTCCAAGATGGTTAACAGGGCGTTATCTGTGTTTTACCAGGTTAAGGGTCGCAAGTGCAGACCCACAGCGACCACTTACAACTCTGTCATCTTGATGCTGATGCAAGAGGGGCATCATGAAAAAGTCCATGAGCTGTATAATGAAATGTGCAGCGAAGGCCATTGTTTTCCTGACACTGTTACTTATAGTGCACTTATATCAGCATTTGCTAAACTAAATCGTGATGACTCTGCCATTAGATTATTTGATGAGATGAAGGAAAATAGATTGCAGCCCACTGCGAAAATTTATACAACTTTAATGGGAATGTACTTTAAGTTGGGTAGGGTTGAAGAAGCATTGGGCCTAGTCAAGGAGATGAGAGAGAGGCGGTGTCTCCCAACTGTCTTTACTTACACAGAATTGATAAGGGGGCTGGGGAAGTCTGGGAGGGTTGAAGAAGCATACATGACATACAAGAAGATGCTGAAAGATGGTTGTAAGCCTGATGTCATTCTGATGAATAATTTGATTAATATTTTGGGAAGATCTGATCGCTTAAAAGATGCTATTAAGCTTTTTGATGAAATGAAATTGCTGAATTGTGCTCCTAATGTTGTGACATATAATACCATCATCAAATCTTTATTTGAGGCCAAAGCGCCACCTTCTGAAGCTTCTGCATGGTTTGAGAGGATGAAGAAAGATGGAATACTCCCCAGCTCATTTACTTATTCAATTCTCATTGATGGTTTCTGCAAAACAAATCGAGTTGAGAAGGCTTTGTTGCTTCTTGAGGAGATGGATGAAAAAGGCTTTCCACCTTGTCCTGCTGCCTACTGCAGCCTGATCAACACCCTCGGACTAGCAAAGCGCTATGATGTTGCAAATGAGCTATTCCAGGAGTTGAGGGAGAACTGTGGATGTTCCAGTGCTCGTGTGTATGCTGTAATGATTAAGCATTTTGGAAAATGTGGGAGACTCAATGAAGCTATCAATCTTTTTAATGAAATGAAAAAACTTGGATGCACCCCTGATGTTTATGCTTATAATGCTCTCATGACTGGAATGGTAAGGGCTGAAAGGGTGGATGAAGCTTTCTCCTTGTTTAGAACTATGGAAGAAAATGGTTGCACCCCAGATATAAATTCTCATAATATTGTCTTGAATGGCTTGGCTAGAACAGGTGGCCCAAAGCGTGCTTTGGAAATGTTTACAAAAATGAAGAACTCAACTATTAAGCCAGACGGGGTTTCTTACAACACAATCCTTGGTTGTCTGAGCAGAGCTGGTATGTTTGAAGAGGCTGCAAAACTTATGCAAGAAATGAGTTCAAAAGGATTTCAGTATGACCTCATCACCTACTCTTCAATACTTGAGGCAGTCGGCAAGGTTGACGATTTTAAAATGGAGTCATGAGAGCCATCTGGTATCGCCTTTTGAGTGACTCTGTTAATGATTATTAACAATACCCTTGAATTGCATTAATGGTTTTGGAGCGAGGAACATTTTATTTTAAGGTACGGGGTTAGGAACATTCATTGAAGAAAACCAATATTGGAGAAAAATCCCTCATATATCAGTTTAGAAAGTATAGTTGATTTTAATCTGAATAAGGAAATTTTTTATTACATTAATTAGTTACCCTGACCTGTATGCTGTGTTGTTATGTTGTATGTGTCCGATATTTTTATTTTTTTTTAAACAATGACTTAGCAATTCCTTTTACCTTCAATGGGAGATAAGGGTGGAAGATAGGAAATTGTTTTATGGATAATGTAGGTCTTTATTTTGAGTAATAGCACATCCAAAAACAGTTTATTTTGAGTAATGATACAAATAGCAGCGGATTATTTTACATGTTTTGTGTGTGTGTGTGGGTAATTGAAGAACAATTGAATTCTGCTTAATTCTTTATTTGCCCAAAATTTGCACAGTTTCTACCTATTTTCATACAAATATCATATTCATTTTACTTTCTGTTTTTGCCGTATATGAAGAGCGGACACAAGTAACGCAACCGTGGGTTTATATTAGTAGTGAACTGAGTGATACACGGCATTTTTTTTTTTTTTCAGCTTCTACACAACATCTTATTTGGTTTGTTTTGATATTGAACCCTCGAGGAAAATTCTAATGTACGGAAGGCGTGCGGTTGATGAAGCTTTTTTTAATACAATTTCCATTGAAGAGTATTAAAGTGGTATTTAGATCTTAGAAATATGCAACGAGGCAGTTTGTTTGTTTCGTTTATCAATACTTAATCTGTCAGTAACATACACAAGTTATTCTGAGTTGCATTCTTAACGTATTTAGAGTTTTTCTGGAATAGTGAAAAACATGAAAAAATAAAATTAACCTTTGTTACAAATTAAAATTAGTTTATATATAAATTAATTTGTAAACTTCTTTTCATATATATTTTTTTAATTTTTTATTTTCATAGGACTTGTGCAAAAATTATTTTCATATTTAAAAAAAAAAATACTAGAAATTTGACCAAATCTACTCGTAATGTTCCACCCAATAGCTTTAGGAAAATTATGTTTGTACAAGTCTGTAGATATGACTGTATTTTACAGCATCAATATCGAGTTGTAGATATGACTGTATTTTACAGCATCAATATCGAGTGATTTACTAAAATTGATATGTTAACATGTTTTTTAAGTTTTTGAATAATTAAAATGGATGGAGTTAACTTCTATAAAGTTGCATTATGGTACCAAAAGATGAGAAAAGCACGCAAGTTGAATAGAAGGTTTTGATAAGTGAAAGATAAGAAACCGTAAATTAGATTTTGAAGACATTTCTTCAACACAGAAGTTCCGAGATATTGAAACTTCCAACTTAGATAAGTAGCAATGAACAACATGATTATTCCGAATATGCATTTAAGCCAGATTAGTAATAAAAACGAAAACCTTTTACAAGACGTTGAATGATGGCTTGAATAATGCCTAAAACACCAATTTCGTATTTTCCAGAATAAGGTATAAGAACCATGTGCAAACTTGTAACAAGTAAAAGCTAGCACAGCATGCCACATGGGTTCATTCATGCATTAGGACATTTGGAGGGATAGTAAGATAACAGTATTATAAACCTTTCCCCCTCTTGGATTTGGACTCCAAATTAAAATGCTAGGGTTCCTTTCCCTTTATGTTCACCATTAATAGGGATGAAAAATATAAAAAAAACAGTTTAACTTAACCTTTTTCTTTACCACTTCTGTGTATGAGTGTGAATCAGAGGAATCCCTGAAAACAACTCAGATGACACTGGTGATCAAATTGAGGACGGTAGTGAGAACCTCTTTGGAAAAAAACAAAATGTACCAAATAAATTGAATAATACATTTAATAAGAAACTAAGATGTCATGTTGGTATTACTGGATTTATATTTACTTGTATATTACAATTTGATACAATACACCTTTCCACTAAAAGGTGAACCCCTTGAACAAGAGTTGTAATACCATATTAAAATAGTAAGTCTGAACTTAATCATATAAGACTCTCTTACAGGTTAGGTTTATACTTGTACTATAATTTGATTATACCTTTAACTAATGTAAAAAAAGAGTACCGGTGGTCCAAAAGTATTAAGAACTATAACCTTATAATAATCTTTTGGAGCATGTGTCAATCATATATTCCAGAGCATGCTTTTGTTTAAACTTTCCGTTTTGGGGTTTTTTTTCCATAACAGACAATATGAGTTAGGGCTCCGTGTCACTTGTCAAATCAATTATTCTTCTTTGCAAGTCATGTTCTCATCGCAACTTCTTTCATATGGTCCAAATTGAACAGATACCACACATTACCTGTCGAAGAAATGGTGGATAGAAGTCTCTGTCGATGAAGCAAATTATTTTTTAATTTGATAGTAGCTGTCTAATGTCCTTAGGATGCCCGCCAACTAAATTGTATCCGTATGCATATGTCAACCTTATACAGGTTTGACATATGTTATTGGATAGGTTAGAATTTAAGACCTAAGAGGATAACTCCTTGGTTGGCCTTAAGGTTGTGTAACATTCTTTTTTTGGGTTCGAATGTTATTTCAAGTCAAACCTTTGAACCAGATAAAAAAGTGAACGAATAAATTTTTCTTTTTCAATTTAAATTCGAACTATGGGGGGATAGCAGACAAAAAGATTTGTCATAAAAAGAAACAATGTAAAACTGCATGAAGTTATCTGAATATAGAAATCCTTCTTCTATGGCTTATAGATTATTGGCCGTTACAAATTAAAGGAACTTCACCCTTTTCACATGATCATTAAAGTGATGGATTGAGGGTTTGACATGAACACCACAGGGATCATAAAACTGCAGAGACACTATTCATCTAAACTTGGCAATAAAATTGGAAATGAATCTATTTGTACTATTTCTTCTATAAGATTTGATACAGAATGAACTGTAATCGATCACGTGTTAAATAATCATGCATGATCAATCTCTTTTTTCTATAAAAGCTATAAATAAAAAATGTCAACTCATTTAGTAAGTAATGCATATCATCAAATATTATTCATAAATTTGAAAATATAATAGTAAAGAAATAGACCAGACAGGCATGGAGCACAATTTGAACATGGAAACAATGACATGGTAGTAAAATGCAATATTGCTGGCAAGAAGGGGCAAAATGCCTCAAATATGATACAACTAGTAATCCAGTATCTTACACAGCAATGGCAACTACAATGCATAAGATTTCACATACCATTCTCAGCAGAATCATCTTTCTCATCATTTATCTGCTCTAGTTTTAAGATCTCGCACTGCAAATTCCCAAATATCTGCCTCTTCTGTGTTTCCAATTCCTTATGGAAATCCATTCTCATCTTTTCCAGTTCCATCATCTGCTGCCTTTTACTGTTTTCTATCTTTTCATATATCCTACTGAATTTTTGAATGGAATCGGCAAGTAACCTGAAGGAAGAAGCTTCACCACTGCTCCTTCCTTTCCTTTTCTTTGCTTGAAGCCCATCCGAACCTTTTTCACCGGTAGATTCCACATTCTCAGGACTATCCTTTATTTCATCCAATCCATTAGCATGATTCAAATAAACTCCGGGGTTCATAAAAACATACTCTCCCGAGTTCAAACCACAAGAGATACCAACTTGTTGTGGAGGAAAATTCATTAGCTCATCCATCCTTTTAAAATAAACCCATTTGCAATCTCCACCATCACTATCCGGAAATTTAGCCTTCTCCTTCTTGTACTTTTTCTTCAGTGTGTCAAGGCGGTTTCTACACTGAGTATCCGTCCTTTCAATTTTTGAAACTTGTGCTACCATTTTCGATACTTGCTGCCATTCCTCACATCGAAGACTCTTCCTTCCATGTTGAAGAAACCTATCACCCCATGCATCAAGCAGAACAAACGTCTCATGCTCAGTCCAGTCAGTAAGTGAATTCCTACCCCCAGAAGATGGTTTGGGAGCTGAAGGAACTGGAGCTGCAGCTGATGCCACTGGCAAACGAGAAGCAAGTTCATAGGTTGAAATCAAACTCTTCAGCTTCTGCTTCTTTGGATGCCACTCCAAATCATCTTCAGTCTTAGTGGCATAATAACCAATCTGTTTATTGTTATCTACCTCCTCTACCTCCTCTTCCTCATCACCATTTTCATCACCACCCCCATCCTTTTGCCGAAGCTGAAGAAGGCTGTTACTTTGATCAACCTTATCATCTCCTTCTAGCTGCTCTTGTTCTTCATCTTCATCATGATGATGGGAATATTCAGTATTAACCGGGAGGGAATATGGAGAATTCTGATAACCATAACCTCGTTGGTGACTAATGATGCGATATGGGTTATGGTGATAGCTCGCATCATCCTCAATGCCATCCATTATTCAGAACCAGAATTTTTCTAGAAACTAAAGCTACAGAACTAGTATTATCTCTAACTCCATTAACCAAACATTCAACAACCCTTCTTTGTGTACACTATAATATTCTTCTATTCCAATTAAATTGAATTGCATAACCCTGAATTAATTCACAATTATGTTTCCTGCATGAATAATATGAATTTAGGAAAAATAATTCTCATTGAATTTATGAGATAAAAGCAAAAGCATCAAACATGAGAAGATTGTGATCAGTGTTTCATACCTGAGAGAACGCAATTTTCTGGGAAACGAAAAGTGTGAAATTGAAAACAGACTGAAAGAAAAGAAACTGTCAATTGGCAAAGCACCATCACAAGTTCCGCAGAGATGATAGAAGGTGCTCTTTGCTAACGTGAGCCGGGTGCGTCCCGTAATCAATACCATTTCATTTTTTATTTTATTTAATTTTAGTTTGTTATTGTTTGCATATTACATTTGGACACATTCTCATACCCAAGATCTTGATCGACTCCAAGAAAATTTAACGTCACGCTTCGTGCATGGTTTGATTAAAATTTTAAAATTAAAAGTGTTATAAACTGTGGTGAATTTATCTTTATTTTAAGAATAGTAAAATAAAATAGAGATATTTTTTATTAATAGTAAAATATTAACATTCTGAATTAAGATGCCGTATATTTATTAAAAAATATATATAAATGGTCATAACTGAGAATATTTTTGACACAAGTAAAACGTTTTTCTTATTTTTATTAGAGCATTATTATTTTTTATTTCTACAAATAAAATCCTATTTTACTTATCATTCAAACTAATTTCGCGCAGTCATCTTTTTTATTTTCAAAATTAAATTAAAACCAGTTAATCTGCATATTTTGTCAACATCTGATTTTGAATTTTTCATCACATCACATCACTTCATCACGTTAAAATAATTTTTTCAAATAATCCGTTTTTAATTTGTGTAGCTCGTTTCAATTTTTTTAATTTATTAGTAAAATTTAATTTTAAATTTAGTAATATATTTCATTTGTCTCGTCCAAACTTTGAAACGTGGGAGGAACTACATAATAATGGTTTGTTTCTTAACCGAGACAAAAAGAGATGAAGTAAAAAAAGAAAGAAAGAAGGAAGGAAAGATAAAAGGAAAAAAGAAAAAATATGTGAAATAGTAAAATATGTAAAATTACATTAGATACTAAAATCCGAAATTTTGGTACACATAATAATGTTAGAGTCCAACTCATCTCCATTAAATTAAGAGAGAGAGAGAAACATAATAAGGTGTATCTTCCTCTACACATAATTTTATATGGACCACAAAAAGCTTATGTTAGTTCTAATTATTTAATAAATACTTTTAAGAGAAACTTATATAGATAAAAATAAGGTTAAATATGTTTTTAATTTATGCAAAATAGGCCAGCTTTGATTTTATAATTCTATTTTTTCTTTTTTATTCCGTGAAATTTGTATTTATTGTTTTTAATCTTCACAATTTATATGAATTTTAGTTTTAAGTTTTAATTTTTTATTAAAAATTTGAAATTAATAATTTTGATCCAAATAGATTAATGATATATATTTTATTTTATAGATCTTAATTTATTTTAAATGTATTACTTGATTTTTCTTTTAACATACACTAGTTAATGAATACCACATAATATTAAAATTAAAAATTAAAAATAAAGATATTTTAGATGATTAAAATATAAACCCTCTAATTTATTAGAAAATAAAATTACATTTAAGTGTGTGTATATATACATATTTTATACGGTACAGGGACAATACGTATTTGTATATGTATTGTAGCTCTCAATGATGAGAGTGAGATGAGAAAAACAGAGAGAGAAAGAGAAAGAGTGAGTGTAGTACATCGGAAGACTCAGTGAGTTCACTGTTTCTCTGACTTTGATGCATGCAGATGCAGGTGGAAGAAGACGGTGAAAACTAAAATAAAAAAATCTGATTAAGTGTAAAGAGAAGAATGTGAAGAGGGTTATGTTAGTGTAAACAAAAGGTTTGCTCTTTGCTGCTGATGTTCATCACTGCAAGTTTACGCATTTGGGTTTCCCTCAGATTAAAAAAAAGTAGGTGTCTTTACAGTAAATTTCTCTGCTTTCATTCCTCACCAATCGATGCATTCTGGGATTTTTTTCTTCTTCTTTAAGTTTGCTGTTCCTAAAATGTTTAGTGGTTTCGGAGTTCACTCCAAATAATGTTTAGTGGTTTTTCACGAAAGATGTTTTTTGTAATATCAGAGACCCTTTTTATGCTTTTGCGGGATTGTTTGATTAGATTTGTTTTGGGTGATGATAATCAGATTCTGTATAAGCTTATTTCACTGTTGATTTTTGAGCGTTTGATGAACTCTTTTCTCTTTAAAAGAATAACGATCTTTTGCAATCCCGAGTTAGATATTTTATTGTACTATGCTTCTTATCAGTTGCACTTTTATGTTTTTGTTTGAGGTATCATCTGCGAATCTGACCTGGTTTGCAACTTTCAAAATGTATAATTTACAGTTTTTTTCATTTTTTTTCTAAATCCGATCATCAATGTTGTTGATGAATTTGTTTGTTCCTACTTTGTTTCGAAGTATTATGTTATCGTGAATGTCTTTGGAGAAGCTTTTATTTGATAAGTTGATAAAATTCTCACGAGAGTTGCCATTTTAAGGAAATTTAGATTCTCGTTTCGCTCTTCGTGCAGCAAATTTCACGTTTATTTGGAATGGAAATGAATACTCACCTTGTTATCAACTGTGAGCTGCAAAAAGTATCAATAGATTTGCGGATTTCTTTCCTTTTTGGGGCTATTCTCTTAACCACTTACTAATATTTTGTTCGAATTCTACACCTAATCTTTGCCAAAATTTTAAAAGAGAAAAATTCTGAGTGGCTAAATCAACTAGCAATTTTTTTGATGCGTTGATGAGTTGCTGTGAACTTTGGTCGTGATTCCTATCGTTTGGGAATTAATACGTTGCTGTTTCTTTAGCTTTTTGAATTTGATGCAGCAAGGAAATGATGATTTCTTCCTTTTGAGAGGAATGGGGTACTAGGATAATGCGGAAGAAGGGAAAGGCTCACATTTGGAAGATTTGTAATTTCATGGCTGATTCCTCTTCCAATTTCTCTTTACCTTGTGATGCATTAAGACAAATGAGTTTCTCAAATTTCTATACCTCTGGTTCTAGGTTTGGAATTGGGGCTAAAGCTATACCAGATTCTGAATCTGTTTGGAGCCCTACATCTCCTCTTGATTGCAGACTCTTCTCAAATCTTAGCAACCCTTTTAGTGTAAAGTCTCGTAGACCATCATTTCGAATTGGTCATAAGAAACAGTTTGATGGCAGTAAAGTAGGCCTTGGCATCATAAGTTCCCTTGTTAATGAAACCGAACATAACAATGACATGCTTGGTAAATTTCAGAGGAAGAGTATCATTTTTGGACCACAGGTGAAAACTGGCATCCTTAAATTTTCAAACAACCATGAATTCTTTGCAACTTATTTGAAATCTAGTTCCTTGCCCAAAAGCTTTGTAATTTCATTTCCTTCTGAAACCAGAACTCCCAAATCTGAAGTGGAAAACTTTGACAATGTCTCTGGAAAGAAAGATGACTACTTGGAATCTAAAGCTTTCAAAAGAACCGTGATTTCTTTGCCTGGTTCCTTTGGGCCTTCATCATTAATCAACTCAAACCAAAACTCCAATTTGGGAATGAATGAATTGTGTTTGGGAAATACATCTACATTAAGGAGTTTGCCAGTGACCAGCAGAGACTCACAGGTAGATAAGTCTTTGAATATTAACTCAAATTCTCTTCCAATATCCATTGATTTTAGTAAAGGGTGCCTAGGCTCGCTCTCTGCAAGAGAGATAGAGCTTTCTGAGGATTATACATGTATAATTTCTCATGGTCCAAACCCTAAAAGAACACATATTTTTGGTGACTGCGTTTTGGAATGTCACAACAGTGACTTAACTGAGTTCAGCATGAAGGAAGAACCTGCTTTCAAAGCTTATCAAGTTCCTACATTTTCAGAAGGATCATCCCCTTATCATTCTGACAATGTTTTGAGCTTTTGTTATTCATGTAATAAGAAATTAGTTAGGGAGGAAGAAATTTACAGATACAGGTTTGTCCCAAACATCTCACTATGCTACTTCTACTTCAATCAAGGCAATAGTTGTAATGTATTATCTGTATATCTTGCAGGGGTGGAAAAGCATTTTGCAGTTTTGACTGTGGATCAGAGGAAATTTTGGTAAGGGAGGAATTGGAGAAAACTGGGACTTACTCAGCAGAAAGTTCTCCTGTCTCAAGCCACCATGATCTCTTCCTCACGGGTCTGCTTTTGTCCAAATAACAGACTTTCTTGAGAGACACTGAATAACTTTCAAAACATCTACCTATGTTGTTTTGTTTGTGCTATGCATGCATGGTTGCAATGCAAATTATATAGTGTGTTGGTGGTGTTCAAGAACCATATTTCATGGTTCAGTGAGTTATTTGTAGGAAATGCAGAGTTTTGTCCATTCTGATAACTCTTGGAACATGTATATGCATTGTAATGTTCAGTGGATGAGTTGATGAAAGAGGCCAGAGCAGGCCCTCCTTCTCATCAATTGTTTTACTTGCCTACCATTACCTTCTACACTTCTACCTTGCTTAAAAGTTAAACACAATCATAGTACCTATGTGTTTGTCTTTCATTGTTTGATCTGCAGATAAATTTGAAGATGAATTACTTGCATTTGAACTCAAGTAATTGTAATTGATGAAAGATGTTTGATGACGGAATTTCAAAATTTAATCACGGATACTAATGATGTACATAAAATCTAATTTACTGTGTATTAAACTAGAAAATATAATAATTAGTTTTCTTCAGATTCTTAACACCAAGAAATATGTTTCAGATGATAAAACTCAGTAATACTTCAAAAGATAAAAATACATTAATAACGTGGAAAATATTTAGGTATGATTTTATGACTTATTATTATAAATAAAGATTAGATTTTGAGAAAAATAAACATAAATATATATTATTGTTAAAAAATATTATTGTTCTCATTATTTTTTATTTTTTATATTTGGTATTTAAAAGGTTTGGAGGACATATTTTTCTATAAGGAAAATAGGATCCAAAACTATAGGCGGCACATTAATAACCTACAATATATTTTCTCAATTTGACATAAGTGGAACACTGAAAAAAAAAAATATTAGTGAAATGATATAAATGATGAATATCGGAGGCAGTAACCTTTCAAAGCTGACATTCACTCCCTCGACATTGTTCAGTTCTTCTAAATCTTTGATGAATTCTTGGTTGAGTGCCAACAGATACATATCATCAGTTTAGTTTAGAATCTGTTTTTGTTAAAAACAACGATTCTGTTTAGGTTGAAAATAACATCTATAAAAGTTGGTTGGCAAAGAAAACCACTTCTGATAACCTCATTCATTATAGATTGGTTATTATTTTTCATAAAATTGTTTATAGATTTTTGGTTGTTAATTAAAAATGGTTGACATTTTCGATAACTTCATTACGAAATTTAGAAATGTTGTTTTCTTGAAAATATTTTCTCTCGAAAGTATAAATTGGTTAAGATTATTTGTGCTGTTTCATTATGGAATATAGAGATGTTTTTTTTTGAAAGTATTTTCTTTTAAAGGATAAATTTGACTAAAAGTTTCCGATGCTTCTAATTTCGTTTGACCTTTTAGTAATAATACTAATAAAAGTGTTAAACTTTGAACCTAGAAGAAGTAAAAGATAGAAAAAGGATAAAACATTTGGTCCTAGATTTGGTTCTTGAGGATGATCATAAATCTTTTGGTAGGGTTTAGGGTTGAGTTCTAAAAAAACAGTATTTGCTATATTGGACTTTCAAGGAAAGATTAAGAACCAAATGATTTATAGATAAAATAATGCAAGCAGAAGAAGTTCGTAGAAGTTAATTTCTTTCATATATATTCACATATTCTTTGCTATAATTTTCAATGAAAAGGATTCCACTTTTGATTATTTTCATTGGATGATCCCCTAGAGTACAAGACAGTGCCCATAATAACTTGTTATGGTGTTATGTCCAAACGCAGAATGAACTCTTTGACTTGCTTTTTACTTCTTCATTGATCTTGGTGATGTAGCGTGCTAACCACAAAGAAACATGTAAAAGTCATGCCCAACTGTGAGATTACGTATAAGCATGTACACATTTGGTAAAAGTTTTTGTTGCTCAGATTGTAAGATTTCAATGTTCAATTGCTGGATCACCCTTTAAGCTTAGATAGGAAATTCAAGTTCATGTCATTTCTTCACTTCACACGTTAAAAGATTATACTGATATCTAAGCCACGTGTTCGTGTATTAATTTCGGTGAAAACTACAAATAGTGATGTGAGGTTCCCAGTTTGAGATCTGTTTTATTGTTTTCTACTAAATATTCATGTTTCAAAAATGTTGTATAAAAGAAGAGATGAACAAATTTTCGCCAAAGGTTATATTCATACTTTGAACTCAAATTTTCTACATGAATGAGGTTTTCATACATTCCTCGAATTCATCATTTCCCTCTAAAAAGAAGCAAAATTGCTGAGTAGCAGAAACTAAAAGGAGTTACACAAGGTCCTTTGATTTTGATGGCAACTCCTTTTTTCTTTTTTAGGGGGAAATATTGTTCAGAAGGTCCCTACTAACAGAAACTAGACTCTCCGGAATTTAAACAAGCATTCGCCATAAAAACTAAAGGTTAGAGTTTATCTCATAAGCCTTGTGGTTCCATGAACACGCATGGAAAATCAAGGCTGAGCTTTCCAGATTGCTGAAATGTCAGCCACAGCTTCTGCCACTGTTAGATACACTCCTTTTAGTCCAAAGGATTCCAAAGTTTTTGACTTGTGCAATTTTTCCGCCACATTTCCCACAGGATTTGCCAACACAAGCTGCAGGAGCCAATTATAAATGCAGAGATTAGCAACAAAATAACTGTAGTTTGTTAGGAACTATGAGTTTGTGACATGGGAATCAGCTCCTGTACCTGAAGTGATCTCTTCTCCAGAATCTTTCTAAGTTCACATAAAGTCTCAAGCCCACTTGTGTCTATGGCTGTGACGGCTGTGAAAAGAATATTGTTGAGTCAAAATGTGATCAAACTTTAGACAACTAATGTTGTAGGTCCAGTGAAATATGTACCTGTCATGTCTAAAATCATGCACTTCAATGGAGCTCCATCAGTAGCTTTTATATGTTCTTCCTCTTCTCGAATCCACCTCAGTATCCTGTTTCAGGATAACATCTCAATCATATGGAATCATGGATTCAAAAGCAGCATACTAAACTTCATGAAATGAAATTATTATAGAAATATCAATGACCAACCTTTCTTGAAGATAAGTTGAGTTAGCGAAATAGATTGGAGACTCAACAGCCAAAATGAGGAATGAAGGAATTCTTGAAGCTTCTTTGTATTGGTTTATGTTGTGGAATATTTGAGTTCCTGGTATATTCCCCAAAACCAAAGTGTTTGGTCGAGTGACATGAAGCAGGATCTTGATGACTGATATGACAACCTGAAGATTTTGACCAAGTCAATTCATATTGATGACATAGAAATTACATAGATTATCATGCTATCATATTTTAGCTTTGTAATAACAGTTAAAAACTTACCGCTATACCAAGGCCTAAAGGCACTGAAATGAAGAGAACCCCGAAGAAGGAGCAGAGACATGCCAAGAAATCAAGTTTGTCAACCTTCCATAATTTATATGCAGATTGATAATCTAATAGGCCAATCACAGCAGTGATGATAATGGCGGCTAAGACAACATTTGGTGTATAGTAGAAGAGAGGCATGAGAAACAAAAGGGTAACCAGAACAGCTGCAGCCATGATTATATTTGAAACTGCTGTCTGTGCTCCGGCATTGTAGTTAACAGCTGATCTAGAGAAAGATCCTGCAAGTATATTTTACACATAAGATTGATGCTTCTTAGGTAACTAGGCATAGGGTCAAATTAGAGGAGAATCATTACCTGTTGTGACATAGCATGAGGAACAAGAGCCAGCTACGTTCATTAGACCAATAGCCATCATTTCTTTGTTTCCATCCACTTGGTAGTTCTGAAGTGATGCAAATGTTCTACCTACCGCAATTCCTTCCTGGAATATCAGAAAATTTGGTGGAATAAGTGTGACAGTTAAATGAAACTACACGGTATGATATATTAACGTCTCTAATCAGGGATTTTTCAGGACCAGTAGACAACTTACAGTTAGAGATAAGATCCCAGTGATAATGCCAGTTTTGATAGCAAGAGCCAAGTAAGGACCACTGAAGTATAACATGTTTGATGAAGGTGGATTAACTCCCTTTGGTAAGTGTCCAATCTACCAGAGAATAAACAAAATAGTAAGTTATATTTGTATGTGTCTCTTATGTGTTGAAATGCCCAATGATAAAGTATCTATCTTACGATTGAAATTTGATGAGTCTTGTTTCTCAGAAGAAAGACCAAAATGGTTGACAGAATAACTGATGTCAAAGGTGCAGCAGCTGAAACCCAGAAGAGTTTTGGTTTCCTCAAGCTCTGTTGAATGATTTAAGAACTGTCAGATTTCAGGGGTAAAAGAAAAAAAAAGTCAAAGAAATGTTTTTTTTGTGGAAGATAGAGATATTTACAATGTGCCTTGTGGTCATTAGGAATGTCAAGAAGCCAAATCCCAAGAGAATGGTTTGCCATGACCACTGCAAAAGTTGCTCAAATATGTTAGAGAACATGCATTTGTTTAAGTTTACATTTTTGCATCTGTATGATAAGTACCTTTCGTTTAAAAGTTACACAGCTCTTAATTTGCAGTCATTGAAAGGAAAAAATATAAAGAAATATGATATTTTGCTTTTGTGATTCTCCAAGATATATATATTTTTTTTTTTTTTCTGTTTGGAATGTGATTCCCTATAGAATACTCCAACGATAGTCTAAATTCTTAAAAAAGAATAAATTCCATGAGAATGTTTGAAAGAGTTTTGTGTGGTGAGGAAGAGTTATTTATTATCTTTTCTATGTAGCTTTGCCAGATTATTATTAGCCTTCACCCATAAGACAGTAGTAACTACAAAATTATTCGCATTTCAAAAATCAAAACTGATTCCGCTTTGTTATGAAGTCTAAATGCAGTTTGGAACAGAAATTTTAAAAAATTAACATTTAAATTAAGTTATACAAGTTACATATTTGTTTGCAGTAGGCTACCTATAAATAAATCAATTTCAAAATTTAAAACCTTACACAATCTGCTATATACCAGATAAAATCAAATAGATCTTTTATTTTTTTTATAACTTTTTCAGGTAAAAAAAGAACTAATGACATTTCTCTAAATTTGGATAAAGAAAAACTTGTCATCTTACTGTTTCAGAGTACATGTTTCTAGTTTGTAAGTTTTCAAAGTTTACACCTGTCAAGTACCCAAAGCATAAAGTCACTTCTTTTACCTTTTTTTTTTTTAAAACGATACAAATAAAAAAAAAACATGAAAAATTAAATAAAACTATATAAAAAATTTATGAATATAAAAATTCATTTTCTTTACATTTTTTGATAAAATAACATTATCTATTTTAAAATTTATAAAAAAAATATTTATATCTTCTAAACTTTAAACAGATGTTCACATATTTTGATAACTTTTAAAAATTATGAGAAGCAGAATTATTATTTATTAAAAGATAAGTTTTTATTTTAGAAGTATAAAAAAAAAACAGTGTGATTGAAAAAAAAAAAATATTTGTTTGGAATCTTAGCAAATGACAATTAGATTTGAAGGTCCTAGTGTGAACATACCTCATGTCTTTGGTTGAAAACAGAGACCATGACGGGTACTATTTGCATCTTGCTGGTAAAGTGGACTATTCCAAGCAAACCTTTCAGTTGCTGCAGTGATACGATAATGGCAGCACCTGCTGTGAATCCAACCAGCGTCGCCTTCGACAGAAAATCAATTACAAACCCTAATCTGTCACAGTACAAATACACACAACACAAACAACATTAATGATCAGTCAAATACAATAACCTACTGCAACAAACCACAATCAATTCTTAATTTCTTTTTACTGCTGTATATATTTCATCAAAACAAAAAAGTCTGAATTTTTTTTTTTTTAGAAGTAGTACCTTAGTATACCCAGAGAAGCTTGAAACACACCAGCAAAGAAAGTGGCGGTGAAAGCCATTCCAAGATACAGAGCAGGGTCTTGTGTGTAAGAAATTTTCTCACTTAACATTGATCCCATAACCAAAGACGCGATTGAAACAGGTCCAACACCAAGGTGTCTAGAACTCCCAAGCAGCGAGTATATCAATGGAGGCACAAAGCTTGAATCTGCACCATGTTCAAGCCATTTCAACTGTTACTCCTCCCACAATACTGACGCGTCCATTTATTATATCTCATAATAACCCAGAAAAAAAAAACATTTTTTTTTACAACAGATAAAAGAAGAATACTAACATAATCCAACAATGGGTGGCAAATTTGCAAGCTTGGCATAACTGATCCCCTGCAAAAAGGAAATAAGGTTGAAATAATATCTAAACGCGTTAGTTCAGATTATGTTGGTTACCCCAAAAAGTAAATTAACGGTTTGATGAAAAAAAATTGAATTTGGTGACGAAAAAGAAGAAACTTTTGCGGGACCTGAGGAATGGCGAGGCTGGCAATGGTGAGGCCGGAGATGAGATCAGAGCGGAGAAGGGTGAGGTTGTAGTTTGGGGCCCACTGGAAAATGGGGAAGAGATACTGCAGTGCAAGGATGAACCTTTTGAAGGAAGTTTGGTTCTTGAAACGGTAGAGAGGGTCATCGGGGAAGAAGATTTCGGAGACTCTCTGCCGGAGTTTGTAAAAAGTGGTCCTTTGTGGTGGCAATTGCACTGCATGGATTTCCAATGATGGTGTCTGGGTTTGGATTCTGAGGGTGCCTTCGCGGTTATCGAAGTGCTCCACTCTGTTAGAGTTCACACCCATCGATAATGGCTTTGCTCTGTTTTCTTTTGGTTTCTCTGTTTGCAGTTTCTCTTGAATACAAGAACAGAGTTGGTGCGAATTTATAGAGTACTCATTGTTACAGGGCAACGTAACTGCTGTCACTGTTGTTACTCAGCACCGTTTAACGTTTGAGATTCCAGGGACATGACCGTCATTTCATTTTATTTATTCCAGGGTATATTCTTACTGTTGTTACTCTTTCCTATTAATTGTTTACTTGTTTCCATTTTCTTTTACTAATTATCTTATCATGAATTTGACAACAAAAATAGTCAACTCTTGACCTAAAGACTGAAACTTGATCTAATGAATTAACCTTTCCAATAATTAAAATATGTCTATAAATTTGTGTTATCCACACAAAATAAAATAAATGTATATTCACTTATCACAATTTCTTGAATTAATTTGTCTTATCCACCCAAAATAAATGTATACCCACTCTTATCTTAGTGGCAAAAATTCTCAAATAATAAGTTATAAGCAAAGTGAGTGTATCACATAAATTTTATCTATTTATAGATTTTTTTTTTCAAGATTTGGTTCATTGAGGTTAAGAAACTCATTAAGAAATATATTTTTTAATTGTGTTTAATAAGACCAATAAGTTAATCATTAACTTATTCGATTAAATTATAAAATAGTTTAATTAATATATAAATATTTACTAAAATATTCCAAAATAATTTATTTTAGGAATTTTTAATCTATAAATAAAATTTTTATCAAGTATAACTTTAAATTATTTAATTTTTTGTAATTAGCATTTATATTTTAATACATTTATCTGTTATTCTTAATTTTTTATCTATTATTATTTATTTCCATTTAAAAAAAACAGAAAAACTCAATACAACAATTATTTAAATTAAAATAAAAAATAAATTTATTTAATATTCAATAGTTCAATTAGTTTAAATAAAATGATTTATTTAAATTATAAAACATATACAATTTTTAAAAGACAATTAATAAATTTTACTGTAAAAGTTTATTTGTATTTTAAAATATTTAAAATAAAAATTAAATAACAATGTATTTTTATTAAAAAAAATTTGTTTATATAAAATAAAAATATTTTTTATATCATTTACACTAATGAACTAGGAACAATATTTAAAATAATGTATAACTTAATTTTTGAATGTTCTTTTATTAATTTATTTCATTCAAAACATATTTTTTTACCATAAATGTCATTTCATTTCCTAATGTGTTATTGCTTATTTTTAAAGCATCTAGTAAACAATTACAAATAGAAATATCTAAATAAAAAATATAGTTAATGAAATAGAATTTATTAAAAATTTCAGAAAAAAGATGGTAAGATGTGTTTACAAAAACGTGCAATTTATTATCTATCTTTATTTAATATTATAAATATAACCTTAAAATTTCAAATTTTTTCAAAACTTGTTATCTCTTTCTCCATAACAATGTTTAATTTGACAAAAACAATATTGATTAATTTATGTTTCTTTTGGTAGTATGTGTAGTTTGAATGCCATATAAGTGAATAAAGATTAATATTAATTGAAAGAAAGTATACCTAAAAATAGTAGTGTGAAAATATGATAAGAGTTAAAGAAAATGAAATTTATCTATTTATAATTTTTTTTTAAGATTTGGTTCATTGATTTAAGATTTTTTTTTCTTTAACTAATGAATCAATGAGAAAAAAAGAAATATATTTATATTAGGTAAGAAGTGTTGAACAGAGTACAAGACTTCAGTTTATAGAAAGATTACACCATTAAGAAGAATTCTAACGAATAAAATAATACAAAACATTTATATCAGTCCAATAATAAAATATTTATTTTAAAAATCACAAGTAGACAATTTCTACTTATTTTGACAATTTCTACTTATTTCATCTTAATCTCTCTAAGAATAAAAAATCTAAATATTTTAACTATATTATTTTTTTTTACAAATAAAAATGAATAAAGTGAACCTGAAGAATAACTCTGGTATAAATGATATACAATGAAAACTTCTTTACATGATATAAATGATATACAATGAAAACTTCTTTACACATTTACACATGTGTAACTTCATCTATAAAAGGATATTACAAAGTTTCTTTCTTTAACTAAAGTCTAGTTCAAAGTTTTTCCTAAATGTTTAAAATAAATGAATAACTTAACAACATTATGACATTATGATATTGATAAAATTTATTTATTTATTTTAGCTATTATGGTATAATAAATGAAAAAATAGTAACAAAATTCATAAATATCAAATTTAAGTGATAGAAAAGGGAAATCAAGCCTATAATAGTAAAAGAATTAAGTATTACACTATTATCTTTTTATGTATATATTATTCAATCCATTAAATCTAACATTGTTTAAGAATATTCTAAAAATTAAATATATGTTATTAAATATATTCTAAAATTATTTTGTTATATTAAATCAGTCTTCATATTCAATAAATAAGTTTTAAACACATATAACTCATTTAAAAAAATATTAACATAATAGTAAATGAGAAAACAACCTAATATATATATATATATATATATATATATATATATATATATATATATATATATATATATATATATATATAATGTCAAGATACCTTTATTTTTATTTAAAACATATTTATCAATTACTTATCAAACACAATAAATTATATATATAATAAAACATAAAGATATATGTTTTAATATCCATACAATATTAACAGCCATCAAAACCCCTACATGTTAGCCATGCACCACTTGCACTTACTAAACTAAATCATGTCTTATACCTAAAACAGGCTTCATGATGCATGCACCATAATTACTAACAAATCCATCCATACACTAATTCACCATATGCTACCATGCAAACCGGAAATATAAGTGACCACAGCTTATACTAGTAATACTTGTAACATTACAATGTGATTCAATATTCTTGTCACATTTGGAGGATAATGTCAATGTATAATTAGGATGTAAAGACTATTAGAAATGGTTACCCTAACATAAAATTTACTTGTCAATTCAAAACTATCTTGATGAACTAAATGATAATAAATAATCAATTTCAAAGACTATATATATAGAAAAATGCATTATAACTTCACAAGTCATAATAACATATAAAAAAGTGAGTTTTAATTTTAGTTAATTAAGCATGTATAATAATATTATTATAATGTAACATCATATCTTTTTTAAAGATAATAGATATGAACTAAAATATGTTTAATAAATTATACTTTCTTAGATTTTTATATCATAATTTTATGGACTAACGTGATTATATTATATATCTTAGAACTCAAATAAGTGTTTGTCGAACTATAAATATAAAAAGGGATATGGAATATATCAAATAAAAATAATAGTATAAACATTAATAAGACGTAAGAGGTTTTGATATATACAAATATATGCCCTAGTTATAATTACTTTGTATGCCACAGGATAGAATCCATCCTTGCAACTATTTTCTCCTTAATCCCTTGCTTTTTCCTTCTTTACTCGTTAATTTGTCCATATATTGTTTCATAAAAAGTAGAAAAGCCTATTACAATATGAACAAAGCACATATGTCATGATATCAACCCAAAAAAGAATACTATTTTAATTTAAAAGTGACAAGCTTTATAACCTTGGAGTCACTCTCAATCTCTAGTCTTAGAAGTCATCAATAATGAACAATAGAATTAACTTGCTGATAGGTACAACAGTTAAACTTAAACCTTATCCTAACAAGTTAGGTAATAAAGTTAAATAAAAAAATTATACTAATGTATACTTTAGCAATAGTTGTTCATTCCGTTTCATTTTGTCCTTAGCCCTAAGGGTACACATCAAAACCATCTTTTTTTCTGGTCGAAGTGCTTGTTAATTTGTGAGGACAGAAAAGTTCCTTACCCTTGCGAAATAACATTGTTGCAAAAGCTTAAAACAATAAATTTTAAAGTTGTTATTATATGAAGATGTAGTTCTACACTGATAGTTCATGTTAAATAAATAAAAGTCCACTTTGGGTATACTATTTGGAAATCCAAAAACCTGTTTTCTTACGTGATTTGGTTCTATAATCTGTTTAACTATTTTACTATTTTGCATAGTGACACCTTTTGTTTTAACACATATAAGAAGATGTTTTGGTTTATATTTTATATAAAAGAGGAGAAATTTCATGCCTGTTTATATTTTATATTATTTTTATTATTAGGAGAAATAAAAAACATAAAATAAGATGAATATATGAAATTTTTTTGATAAACTATATCACAAAAATACGTTACTATATAATAATACAAGTGATATTTTTAATTGAAGGCCCTTTCCTTGGGAGGAAGAACCAAAATCACAAAAAGTCTTTTCCCTTTTGACTCTCCAATTAAGGCAAGTGCTTGACAAGTTGGCAAGCATGTCATGCAAATTCCTCTTCCAATGTGGCAGCATTCTGCGATACCCAATTTACTAAATATACCCAGAGAAATAGAAAAAAAATTCTCCATATATGTGATATATATATATGCTCGGATTAAAAATCATGAGGTGTGTGGTTGCTGTAGCATAGTTGTCTTCTACATTCTTCCACACTCTTGAGATATCGGTTCTCATAACAGGATCGGTTAGGGTTTTTCCAAAAGCTATTTATATAGGTTTTGTTCTATTTTTTAAAAGTAGATTGTACAATTTTCTAATAAAGTTTTGAGGCATATCTTTTATTTGGTGTTAATCTTCTTTCTCTTTATATCATGAAATTCTACACCTCTAATTAAAGTTCTTTTCTTCTATATATGACATCTAGCAATTCCTCTCTTAAGAGTTGTCTTCAGCTTTATTTTCATTATTTGTTATCATTTCTAAGATGATAAGCAAACAATTGCTTTACTTTCACTATCTTTTCTTTTTATTTGGTTATCTTTTTTAAAAATTAATGGAGTCATCATTATTGGAAATCATTTTTAAAATTAATCAATGCTTAAATTCTTCAAGTCCTTATTATTTACATATAGAGAAAATTCATATCTAATTTCTATTTTTTCACTCCAACCAATTACCGTATTTGGAACTGGAACAGACTCTTTTGTCTAAGAAAAAAATGAAGTTTATTGATAGGAGTATTTTTAAATTGGTAATTATTTTTCTTTTGAATCCTAGAAAAGATGTAATGTTATGATTCTTTCATGGATTACACAAACTCTAACACCTCAAATTGCTGAGTGTTGTCTATATTGATGTCGCTAAAAGTCTTTGTGAAGACTTGAAAGAAAGATTCTCAAAGGTTGATCACTTTCGTATCTCAATTTTGCTTCAAAAAGTGCATTATATCAAGTAGGAAGAAAGGGATGCTACACAATTTTTTATTGATCCGAATGGGAAGAATTTTTAGTCTCTATGACCCATATTGAGTTGCATTTGTTATATTTCTTGCAGTTATGCTTTGTTCAAGATTTCTATTCAATACAAAATTTTAGTATGTTATGTGTTTTATAAAAAGTCTTAGTAAAACCTATAATACTGTTAAAATACAAATCCTTCTTATGGAGATCCTCCCTAATATATATAAATAGAGTTTTTTCTTCGGTTATTCAATACGAAAGGCAACTCGCTAGTGTTCTTACCAAAACAAAAGTTCTCCTCAATTCTGTTGACAAACAAAGCAATTGGAAACAACAATAACAAGGTTTGTGGAAACCATAAGACCACAATTTGGTAACTACAGGATAAAGGAAATTATTGGCATGATCAAGGTAGAAGTTGAGGAAGATTAAGCAATCATGATAAAAAATGTTCTTATTGTCATAAAATGAGTCACATGAATACCTTCCATGGTACCATCAAAACACAAAACATTTTACTACCAGTCAAGATAAGCTTGTAATCTAAATATAAAGAGTAATTCCTTACAACCTAGTCAAAGTCAAGAAGTGAAGAGAGATAATGCTGAGTCTTTTGCACTAGAAACAAACAAATGATAAGATTTTCTGGATTATCACCATGTTATCCATATGAGATATCATTTTGTTATATTATTTTATTAATATGTTTCATATTGATATATGGAGTCCTATCGATTTTTTTTTCATGAAATGTTGTTCATGCTCATAATAGATCTTATGAAAACAAAAGATAAAAATAGAACTTTATTATACAATTTTGTCATGTATGTTAAAAATCAATTTAATAATAATGTTCAAATTATTCATTCTAATAATGGAAAGGAATTTGATTTTGTTTAATTATATGATAATTTTTGGATTTTACATCAAATGTGTTAAAACTCCTTAACAAAATTTTGTTGCTAAGAGAAAACTTCAACACATCTTTAACATAACTCAGTAATTTTATTTTTTTAATCTGAGTTACCTAAGGCTTATTAGTCCTATGGTGCTGCTCATATTTGAAAATTTTTGGATCATATAAAAAAAACAATTAAACAAAGCTAGAACCTATATCTAGGAAATTTGTCTTTCTTGGATATAAATCAGGAATAAAAGGATATGTGGTGTTGGATACTATAATAAAAAGAAAATTTTCATTAGGAGAAATGCAATTCTTTCTACAAAAATATATTTTCTTATAAAGCCTCAAATAAAATTTTAGGTGACAAACATGATTTTGTAAAAAAATTTGTTCAAAATTTTGATTTTTTACATGAATTTCTAGATCATACTACTGATAAGAATACCAATATTATTGACAAAAATAAATATAGTAGTATTAATGAAACAAACATTGGCAAAGGATCTACTGAGTATGAGAATCACAAACTTTATACTAGTGAGTGAAAATCTGATTGACAGTAGATAATGTATGACTCACACTAAAGCAGAGTAAAATAAAAAAAAATATTTCAATAAAAGTAAAAGTGATAATGTTGATCATAATCTCACCAGTCAATCGGAACTAAAAAATTTCTACTTTCCTAAAGAATTATCTTTATTAAGTATTTCTAAATATATTTTCGAAACTGCTTATTCTATAACATATGTTTTGTTACATGATTTTCTTTCTTAGAAAACATCTTAAATACACCTTATTTATATCTTTTAATATTGGACTCAAAATTATCAACAAACTTATCAATATCTAAAATGGATCACTACATGAAGAAGGAGATTAAAACTGTCCAAGATAATAAGTGTATCTCATAGACTTACCAATAGAAAAATCAGCCAAAAACCCTATTTTCATCATGTGTTACCATCCTCAAGACACACTCGTATTTTCTTTTTCTTTGGCTTCATACAAGGTCATACATATTATATGTTTACATTAGTTCACTGGCTTTGTTTATAGCAAGTTGAATACAAACAATAGCACTAATGACTTGCTTTATGAGATTGTAATCTCACTAAAAATCAGCTCCTACCGTTCTTCTTTGACTGAAATTAACCTATTAACATATTTAGATTGATACAGAAAAACGTGCATACAGAAAGAAATTGAACAGAATATAAAGTACTCCAAGTAGTTCTAACAGGAAAACAAGGTTAGGTTTAGTTAGGAGAATTAATGTAACAGTTTACGCATTGATTAAAGGTCCATCTATATCCCACTTCGAAGATTCACCACTAGAAACTCTACATCTGGATTGCTGTTTACAAAGACAAACAAACAAAATTATTATTGTCATCCCACCCATAATTTGGCCGCTGATCTTAATGATTTCATGATCGATTTAATTATTCATAAAATTGATACCATGAGCCCACCAGTGTTCTCGATCATCACACTTTTAGGTACTTAATCAGTGTCTATCCCTTACTTAGTATACTGCTGGAAAATTCTCTGGTGGAAGCCTCAATTGTGTAGTATGTATATTTTCATTGAAAAGTGCTTTAAAACAAACAATTGCAAATTGTAATAGTTCTCTACTTCCACTGATCACAAGGGCAAGTTGCACACCTTATTAGAGACATAAAGGTCATTCGTAACAAGCGTTTCTGATAGACAGAAAGGACATTCTGAGAGATCCAATTCATAGCACAAAGTTAGGTACACATGAACCGTTGGTTCCTTTTTGTTTTCCTCCATTTGCTAATGAGTTGGTACTATTGTCTGCTGGTATAGTTCCTTTACTTCCTTCTTTAATAAAATACCAAACGTTCAAATATTTCTGCACAACTTTTGCATTTGTTTATTGAATTTTGTATGAGCCAATATCATGAAACTGAAAAAAGCTAAGATTTACTTTTCTTAAATGAAGTAAAGCCCCTCGGTGCAGAATCAAAGAGAGTCAAAAGTTTGTGCGGGGTGAAGCACTCAAGAGCCACTAATATTTTTGAGGCTTGATAGATATTTTGACTTGGTGGAATACATGCCAGAGTTGGTAGATTCTACTTCTCTTTGTTGTTTACATATTTGAAGAATAGAAAGGGAAAGGGACAGACTAATATACGCGGCGGGAGAGAGTTGCGTTAGATTGGTGCATTCGTGTCAGGAATTGGATTGGTAAAGATAAGGAAAAAATTGATGCATGATGTGAATGAGGTACCCACAATTGATGGATCAGATTCTCAGGGAATTCAAAAGGGAACACAATGGATGGAGTAGATGCATTTTCCTTTCTCTTTAGACTCTTCCTACTCCCATTTTGAGAGGTTCTCTGCGTAGTATGAATAATTAAAGCTTTGATGGTAACACGTGGCTTGTCACCAATGATAGCTGAATTGCTGCTATTGTTGTTGCAGGTCAGCGTTTTCAAATTCCTCTACAATGATTTTATTTTGCTCACAGGAATTTGATTCTTCCTTTCCGAATGATCTAACTAGATTTCTTTAGAAATCTTTCTTCTTAAAGCATGGATCAAAATTAATCTTATCAAGTCACTTCTATCTTTGGGGCTCAGAAGGAATTAATACTCACTATTATATTATAATTATGCACCTTTTGATTTTTGGCTGTCTTAATCATTTGTTAATGAGGCTAAAGGGTGTGCAAAAAGTGCCACCAGTATTGTGATCAAGCTCAAATTCAGAAGCTTATCATGTCTTCTGTAAAGAGCTGGTATCAGGGGCTGTAATGCATGCACATAAAACTGTTAGGTTCACAATATTATGGATAACATTTATATTTGCTTGATATTAGAAATACTTGTTATTTAATTTATAATAAACTTCTTATAGTTAAAAATAAACTTCTTATACAATTTTTATTTCATGTTTTAAGTTTATGGCTAAAATACAACTTTAACTGATTAAGTTAAAATTATGTCACTGCAAAAAAAATTAGTTTGTTTAAGTATTTTATAATTTGATTTCTTTCTCTAGGATGGTGTAATGTATTTCCATCTCCAACTCAGATCAACTATTTTTTTCTTTCTTCAATTTTTCTAACTCCGTTCTCGGTGAGAATGGAGGAATTGATTGAGGAAAGAAAAAAAAACAAGAATAATTAACAAAGTGAATTAAAATATGAGAGAAAAAATAAGTATAACGGGTCTTGATGACACAATGTAAGAACTTTTTTACCATGCAACGAATTAAAAATAACCTATAAATTATTTCAAACTTAATTAACTTGAATAATAGACTGCATTTTCAGCCACGAAACAACAAAGAAAACAGAAAATTTGGAGTCTTCTCAAAGGGACAGATTTCCCTTTTCAAATTTGTACTTATTTCTCAAACTTAGCAAGATTTTCTTAGATGATAACTGTTGGAAAGTCAGACTCAATTATACCTAGGGAAACCTTACTTCATCATGGCCAATCGAAACGCATGCACCAAAGTCCATAGTAAAGCTTCTACTACTATACATAGCTGGACCACGGAAATTTTGCATGCAAAACCACCCTTGAAGATTGCATCAGAATCATTGATGTGGCTTCCACATGAGGCACAGTAGAATCTGCAGAGGACAGATCTCATCACCATTTAAATCATTCCAAATAGTTACAGGCTGGGAGCCATCAAATTTTTCTGAGATGCTTTCATGAGTGTAGAAAAGAGGTGTCAGCCAAATTCAGGTGGTGTTTTTCAATAGTGTTATCAGTAATATGTGTGTCTTGTAACTTTCATCTTGCTGTCAAAACAACAAAACAAACAAAGAATTGCGTGTATTATTTTCTATTTGTTTTGTCATTTTTATCAGTAATACTATGTGCCATATAAACAAGATAATTTGAACAGTCAACATATGTAATGACAAACAAGAATACTATGTGGTTTTGTCAGTCATGTAAATTAATATGGGTTTTTAACCCCACTATTCACGTTTGACCTCTATTTAATACTAAAAAATATTATTATTTTATTAATATAAAACAGTGTCAACGAGTGTTTTTGGAAAGAGTAGTGTAAAACTACCATTTCTCAATTAATATATAAGAAACACCACTTTCTTTATAGAACTAAAATAAATAACTGAAAAAATTATGTAACTAATGTTTATTAAATTGTATTGCTTCTACTTTATATTAAAACATACATTTTTTAAACAAAAATCATAAAGTTACTTTAAAACTTCTAAAATAACTGATTCCATGTTAATTAGAGTACTTAAAAGTGTTAGGCCAACTGTTAGTCAAACAGTGAAATGTTAGAGAGACAAGTTTCCTACTAAGATAAGCCTAATAATAGAAAGTTTAGATAATTTACATAAAGTCTTAGATTTGTTCATGTGAAAAAAATATAGAGATGAGTTTGGACTTTATATTTTTTTAACAAACCTTACTCTTTAGGTGGAATGTAATTCACTCACTAGAAATACTTCATCATCAAAGAAGTGTTTGTTATTTGCTTTAAAAATAACTATATATCACTCCTTGTTTTTTTTTGTTTAAAATTATTTATAGCTTTACCATTGTATTTTGATAATTTTACTGAATAAATTTGCTTGTTTTTTTTTAAATGGAAGTACTTAATGATGTTCTTGTTGCTGGTATTTAACTTTTAATCACTTTTCTGTTATGTAGCTTTAAAATAGAAAGACTACATTTAATCATATATGTTATTCAGAAAGTGCTACCTGTTAAAAAGTTTTTGTTCCACTACGTTGGTGATCTGCTGTATGAATCTCTGGTTTCATCAATCTCATCCATCAGTTGTGCTGAGTAGTCTAATCAGATTTAAGAAATGCATAGATAGAAAAACCATGCAATAGCAAATTTTTATGAACATTAATTGCGCAATGAGAAACACGAAAGAAATCCACACTTATTGTCACATATACAAAAAAAAAATACAAGTGCTGAATGCACCATTCAAAGCATTAGGTAGGAATGCAGCTATATGTTTCTTGGTGCTTCACTAGGAGCGTCCCTTGTTCTAAGAGTGAACTGAAACTTAAGAGATAAAGTGACAAAGTTAATTAGCTTCGGGAAACGTGGTAAGTGGAGGAGTTTATTCTTGGAATATACCCCATATGCCTCAAATGCATCTGCATTCATTTCTGTTGTTTCATAGATATAATGATTTGCTTATTGATTCATTTGGGTTTCCCAAAAACATCACTAGGTAAAGTCAACTTTGAGGTTTTTCAAAGCATAACCGTGTGTTCTGTGCCATTAAAATCATAGTGGTGAAGGCACTGAGGAAAGAAACCTATATATCCTCTCTATATATATCCTTTAATGGTAGTTTCTGCGAAAGTGGCTAGTAGAATTTGTATATTTTGCCTTGCACGTGGACTAACATTTTCTTAAAAGGAACAACAGAAGAAAATCATGTGAATTAAAATAAAATTAAGGTCTAAACGAAGCAGTTACGTGTGCAAAAAGGAAAAACCCTGGAAGTGTTTGTTGGATATTTTGTCTCCATATAACCATTTTGCATACAGTAGGGTTTGCTGATCTAAATAATGTTTAATAGGGAAACTTTTATTTCAATAGAGCATGTGTAGTTTCTGTTCACATTTTGTTCAAGTCAATTATGATGAATAACAATTTTTTTAGTATTAGATATAATATCTACTTAAAAATTGAATTTAAAGTTATTAGTTAACAACTTCATACTAATTGAGTTATGCATTAGCCAAATAAATATTTTACAAAATCGTTGAATTGGAGTTTTGTTACGTATGAGCTTTTGAGTTGTATTAGAGACAAGTTTATCTTTTTTGCCACAAATGAAAGTGGCCATGAATTGACAAGAAAAGGTTAACTATTACTAATGAAGTGGAATGACGAAATGTTACCATATGTCTTAAAGACGAGAACAGATCACTAGGTGGGACGGAAAAAAAACTAGTAAATTATTCAGAGAACCAGGTCAAATGAACTAGAAAAGTTATTGGGAAAAAAAATCAAAATATCAGTCAAAGTCAAGAAAAAACTGACAAAAAAGTAGTTTAAGTTTAAAATTATGGAAAAAATTAAAATACTTTATTAACATAAGTTATGGATCAACTAACATATTGATTGCGTAAAAGTATGTTATTGACTACGTTACAATATACAATATTAATTGGTATTTATTGTTTATGCAAATATAAATTATTATATCATCAAACATTTCAAAATAAACATTTATAAATATATAAATTTATTGTCTATAATATTTACATATTCCTTACATTAATATTACATTCAAATAAAATAAAAGCTTTACAATAGTAATTTATTTAAAATATTTCATCAATTCAATACTATTTTTGTTTAATTAGGCAACCCTTGAGTACCAACATTATAACTTACACTTATTTGATCTAAAATTAATAGTATGTTTACTTATCCCATGACCTTAAGTGATAATCTATATTGTCCTACTTTTTGAAAACTTTAACAGGATTTTGAAAACTTCAACAGAATTGAAGTTTCTTTCAAATTTGTATAATTGAAAAGAAAAATTTTCATCATGTATTTCTCATGATATTTTTATCTTTATATGGAGTTATAATACAACTTGATTTATCTTTATATGGAGTTATAACACAACTTGAAATATCATGTATTTAAAGTGACTCAGTATTTATATTCAACACAATTTTATCTATTTAATAATAGTTAATTTACATAAATTACCTATATGTAACTTTTATTTAAAATGACTCATGTTATGATAATTTGTCTGCGCTTGTGTCAAGGAGTGTATTTTGGGTTCAAAGGTGTATCTTATAAGAAGAGACATGTGAATGATGACCCTATTATGGGTCAAGATTCAGCGGTACGGGTCCATTAATCCTGTATTTTGTGATTAGTCTTACTTTACACTAATAATTGAAGTCCAGCAATTCTATCATTAGAATAACAATAATAAATAATAACTAAATGATTCTTGATAACTAACATCCAAATATTAAATCAAGTATGTATCTCTGGGAATGACAATTGATTGACATCATTTGGTACTTGAATATGATCAAGAGAAGAAAAATAAAATATAAATAATAGAAAGTTCAAAGAATAAATGATAACTTTTATTTAGACTAGCTAAAATAGATCAAAGACCTCAGCGACTAGAACAATAAATCACTCATGTATAATCATAATTATAAAACTACTAACATGTGATTTTTATAGAATGATTCATTTATAATCTAGTAAAATTCAACCACTTTGATTCTCATTTTCAATACATCATTCTATATTAATTTCATGGAACATTATATAAAAAAAAAAAAATCATGAAGGCAACACCTCATCATCATTATTCTAATAATTTAATCTCAATTAATTGAAAGAAAATAAAAATTTCAATCAATAAGGATATAACTCAAATGAAGTAGTTTGACTTGAGTCACATTATTTACTGTACATAGAATTTTATTTTCTTCCTTCATTAAGTACTAAGTTGGTTAATTGAGTGGTGCAACTTGTTCAGAACATCCAATTGAACGTTTAAGTTTCAAAAAATTGATAATTAATGATGACCTTATATCCTAAACTTTAAACTTTTTTTTTTCAGTCAACCTATTATATATACCTTAAATATTAGAAATCCATGTTTAAATAATATATAATCATCTAAACAAGACGAATAAACCTTACAAACCAAGTCTTTAATTCTAATTAAACAGTAACAAAATTTTCAATCTAAAACAATATATCATTCATATACTATTCAAATTACTTGTTTTTATTTAATTAACTTTAAAAGATTCACCATATTAAATAACATAATATTTGAGTACCAACTTCAAATATCTCAAAAAATCAAAACAATATTAAATAACTCTATTCAAATTAATATACATCTCACAAAACTCAATGACTTACAAACCCAAAATAAGTGATCATTGGATAATTAATAACTAATAAACTATGCTACTTTATAATATGTGTTTTGATTGTTAAAATTATACGAATTATCTGAACAAAACTAAAGAGAAGATAGAAGTTTTATAATTTAGAGAAATAAATATCTTAAACAAATAAAAAATAATAATTAATTTTATATTATATACAATATTTATAACTTTTAAATAATAAATTATTCATTCTCCAATACAATCTAAATATTATCCTTTAAATTTATAAAAATAGTAATTTAAATTTAAAAATTACAAAACAAAATAAGCATAAATCTATATCTGTTTTATGGAAACTAAAAGTATATCTAAAGTTAAAAATATGTCAAATATTACTACAAGCCATTTCAATTTAATAAATAACATTTTTTATGCTTTATATATTCAAATAAGAATTATCATAAGTTGGATTTTTTTAAATCTAGTATAGATTTAATCAAAGATCAAATAATATAGATTCGATCTAAAATTTATAACTATTTTAATGAGGTCAAATTGATTTAGATTTTTTCATCTTACATTTAATTAAATTCATATTAAATTTTTAACTCATTTATTTTGCCTAAGTCAACTTAAATTTAACACATTAAATTAAGTTAGAATTAAATAAATTTGAAGTTAAGTTGAGTTAAGCCCATTTAAGTATAAGGATGGCTTCTTCATGCGCCTCTATGTCTTCTTTCAGCACCTCCATAGATTTTGAATTTTCAAAAATCTTAATTTTAAAAAGACTATATTGCCCTCTAATAAGAATGAAGGTGCGTGAATAGTACGGTGTTGCACTTTTTTGTGATAGTATGATGATGGTAACACTTGTGGCAGTGTGATTGTGAAAGGTTGGTCGTGGTGGTGGAAGAGGCTTTTTGTCGAAGGTAAGTCTAGGAGGACTGAGTTTTATTTTGTATTTTGGATTCTGTAATCTTGAAAATCACTGGATTATAAAAATAGGAAGTATCTTTTTCATTGCCGTTAATCAGAAAGTCAAAATTAAACTTTGGTATTAGACTGTTACAAAATAGGTTTTTGTCTTATGGACAAATTTGTTCTTGAATTTAAATTTCCATTCCGCAATACTTTAATATGAAACTCAACTTTCAGATTAAGCTTTTGAATTTTTCAGTCCAGAAGTTGTTTTCATATCTAGAACAACTTTCGGATTAAGCTCTCCAATAGTGCAGGAGACACAAGACCAACCCTCTTCCCCTTCACCTTCCATTAACACAACACGAGTACAATAATTTCGCGCGCTCTTCACTGGACAACGGCGGCAGTTCTTAACGAGATGGAGGGCGGCACATCTAATAGAGGTGTGGGGTGAAATGAAGATATGGAAGTGTAGGATGACATGAAGGTAATTGTGACATTGCACACTTTATTCAAAGTCAGTTTTAAAAATTTTTAAAATTTATGGAATCGCAAGAAGAAGCCATGGAGGTGTAAGAAGAAGTTGTCCTACCTGAGTTGGTTTGGGTCATATTCGGTAAAATTTAGCTTGATTTAGACTAAAAATGAACTTAAGTCCACTTAGGTTTAAGTGGACTTGATTTTAACTTAATTTAATTTAATGTGTTAAATTTAAGTTGATTTAAATCCAAATAGATGAGTTAAAATTTTAATATGAAAATTAAATATTAATTAATTTCTTAATTTTATTATATTTTTTTTTCTTAATTTTTTAAAAATTTAATATGAAAATTAAATATAATTAATTTGAAACAATTTTTGTATAAAATGATTCGGACTAATTTTCTTAAATGATTAAATCTTATTTGTTTATTTATATTAAATTTTCATTTTTATAATTTTATTTTATATTATTAATTGCATTGAAAACACATAAATATAAGTAATTCCTAATCAATTTTTCCATAAAAAAGTTCACACTTTTTAAATTTAATATGTTAATTAACTTGCTTAATTATTATAACTCAATTTATATAATTATTATATTAAAACACCTAAAACTATATTAATTTGCACACATCAATTCTATTAAAATATTTTTAAAATTAAACGTTTAGCACTTTAAAAAAAAAATTCTAACAACGACCACGAATATATATTTAAATAAAGTTTTTAATTTACTACGAGAGTAACCTTAACCACTGTAATATGGTTTTAAACTTTTAATATATTTTAATTCATAAAAAATGTTTTGTATTAATTGTTTACACACTTAATATTGTTTTATTAATTGATTCGCACACTTAATATCATTATTATTTTATTAATTCGTTTACAAATAGAATTTTATATCGTTGAAATTTTTTTAACATTTTACTTTTTAAGTAAGTTATATTTAATTTATTTTCATAAAATCAATTTATAAGATAAAGAATATAGTATTCTTAGTCCACGGAATCTCTAACATTTTCTTATATAAAATTACTTTTTATTTTTATTCTGTTTAAAATATTTTGAGCAACTTAAGCTAGTTACCTTGTACATGGGTTTTGGTCCACTATGTTTTTGTTGTTGTGATGCTGGTTTGAGTTTTTCAGTTTGAGATATGATGCAGTTGTGATAATTTAGCATATATAGATACGTTTCTAAAGTTAGTTATCTTTTTATTACTTATTTTTTAAATATTTTTAATTAAAAATGTTGATATTAGCCTTTTAATTTAAGTTAATAGTTTTTTTTATAGGATTTAATAAAAAAAAGTGATACTTTTTTTATGCACTTCGCAGAAACAAACTCAGTAGAACGCAGTCATCAATCAAAACGCCCAATATCTTAGTGGGTGTTCAACATCCAAAATACAACTCATAATAATTTCATAAAATCATATGATTTTATATAAATAAAACCAGTTTTCTCCTTAACAAGATTTGGTTAAACATGTTCTGTTCAAAATTGTTGGAGAAGAACCTGACTCAATTTTCTAAAAAAATTAGAGCTCAAGGCTCATGGCTGAGTGATTTTCCATTAAGAAGTCACAGTGTATGGTGAAAAAATGTGAGTGTTGACTATAAAAATTGGACTTTTGTACGCGTGACGGCTATACAAATTTGAATAGCGTTCGTTACCTTCTGATGATGTTTTCGGAACTTTCAACGTAAATCTCCTTATTTTCTCCATTCCTTAACTTAACTGCGAAGAATCCTTAACTATATAACCAAAAATTCTCCTCAGAAATCTGCATAAGCAAGCATCTTCACACGTCTTTCCCTATCTGCAATTTCTCTGCTACAACCAAACTCTCCTATTTTCTACTAAGTTTATAATATGGTAGGTCACTTCATTCTTTCTCTTTATTTTAAAAAAAAAATCTCTTTAATTCCATTATTTATATACTTTCTTAATCCCTGTGCAACTTTTAGTTTTCACACAGTACAAATGTTAGATTGTCTATTAATTGAAAATTAATCTAAATATTTTTTTAAATAATATTACAGTGTTTATTAATTTAGAGTTTAATGATTGTGTACTGTTTTAATCGACTTTTACGTTATTATCACTTCACAATATGCATATCATATTTTCATCATCATTACATTTTAATTAAAGTATGAGAAAATAGTTAATGAGGGTGTGCAAGTGCTCCCCTCGTTTTGAGTATTAAGAGGATTACAAGTAATTTTTGTATTTTTTATTTCATTTTCTCTAAATTATATATTTGAATTCACTTATTTCAATTCTTGTAATTTGCTTCATTGGCTCAGGGTCCTGGTTACCCTACTGGTCTATGAATTTACATCTAAAACAGTTTATAATGGGTGAAGCCCAACTTAAAAATGGTTTTCATTGATCAATTGTTTTTTTTTTTTTTTAAACAAGTTAGTGAAACAATAGTATTCATTGACTGACTTATATATTTTGTTTGAAGCTATAATAAGAAAAATTCATTGACAAATAAATATTTTATTTACTAAATTTAACCTTCAAAATTAAATTCGTTATGTCAAAGTCCTTTTGTGAATAGCATGCACCTGAGTCCAACATGCATGAGTTGGAACAAACGGAAACAAACATGGTATTAATCAAGCCCGAAAGACCAACCTCTTTGAACAAACCTTATGTGACAGAAGATCGAAGTGCTCAATTTCTTTTTTCTTAAATTCTGGCTCTAATGTTTCGGGAAGAACAAAAGCTTTCGCATGATGTTTTTTGGGTTGGCCCAATGCTTTAATAACGCGAATACTTTTAGCTTGATGAAACATGTTAACTATGAACTGACTAATCTGCTTGTTGCTTCTCGTGATGTCGATTCTGTAGGAACAAACCCTCTCCTTTGAATTTGAGGTATTGTTACTTTCTACATTATCTATTTTAGTAATATTTCATCTGTTCATATTCAAATTTTGGTTTCCTATATGAAAAACTTTTTAACATTATTTTCCCATAATTTATTGTGGATCAGCATGAATTTGTTCAGAACACCGAAAGAATAAAATCTATTGATCTGCATCCAACTGAGCCATGGTATGTAACAAAACTTCTATATACATTGACTTATTTAACGTTTTTTATAGCACCTACAACAACTGATACTTATATCTAATACGTTTCTCATGCAGGATTCTACTGGGTTTATATTCAGGAACTATTTCTATTTGGAACTATCAGACAAAGGTAATCAATTATACCTGCACTTGTGTACTAAATAAAATGACATAATAGTAATAATAATAAATAGTGATATAAAACTAAATCTGACAAATTTATTCCTAGTGCTTAAATAGACAGTAGATCTAGAAACAACAGAACTGTAGTTGTTCGGTATCTTTCTGCTTGGAACTTTATTGTTAACCATCATTTTGATACCTTTTTTGGTATATTCATTTGGATAGTGCAGGCTGAAGAGAAGTCTTTAAAAGTCAGCGAATCCCCGGGTAAATTACAACATTTGTGTGATTTACAATTTTTTGCTTCCCTTGTTATAATCTTACTTTTGCTACATGTCTTGGTGATCTTATGTTTGTTCTGTGTTTTTTTTATTATTTCTCAATGCTTGCAGTCAGATCAGCAAAGTTCATTTCTCGGGAAAACTGGATTGTTGCAGCTACGGATGACAGATACATTCGCGTTTACAATTATGAAAAAATGGAAAAGATAGTAGAATTTGAGGGTCATAGAGATTATATAAGGAGTTTGGCAGTTCATCCTTTCTTGTCATATGTAGTGTCAGCTTCAGATGATCAAGTTCTAAAATTGTGGAATTGGAAGGAAGGTTGGTCTTGCATTGAGAAGTTTGAAGGGCATTCACACTATGTGATGCAAGTGGCATTTAACCCGCAGGATCCCTCTACCTTTGCTAGTGCATCCCTTGATGGCACCTTGAAGGTATGCTAGTATTAGTAATCCCTTACCTTCAAATCTAATGACTGCAATCTCAAATTCATTGACTAACATTTTGCTGTAATTGTCTCCTTTTTGTAGATTTGGAGTCTTGATTCCTCTGTACCAAAATTTACCCTGGAAGGACACAAGAAAGGAGTGGATTGTGTTGATTATTTCACAAGCAATGGCAAACATTATCTTTTAAGTGGTTCTGATGATTACACTGCCAAGGTTTTTGCTTACCAATAATTACTCCTTACAAATAGTTTTTTCAGTCTTTTGAGCTATTTCTCATCAAAATCATAATCCATATTTCTACAGGTTTGGGATTATGAGTCTAGAAACTGTGTACAGACACTTGAAGGACATGAAAACAATGTCACTGCCATATGTGCTCATCCTGAGCTCCCTATAATAATAACAGCTTCAGAGGATTCTACTGTTAAAATATGGGATGCTGTCACTTACAGGTATGAACCATATAAATCAAAATTTACACTCAAGTACTTATTCATTTAATTAGTGTGTTAGAGAAACTTTCTGCTTATTCACATTTTTAACAGTTGCCACTTGCCATTAACTAGCAGGCTTCAAACCACTTTGAACTTTGGTCTCGAGAGAGTATGGACTATTGGCTACAACAAAGGATCATCTCAGTAATTATCTGAAACTTCCTTTGACTTAAAAAAAGATAAAACAAACTGTTGCTATAATTTCTTACTGATTGCAATCACATCGCTGCTTTCGTGCAGGCTTGCTTTTGGATGTGACAAAGGCTTCGTCATCGTTAAGGCAAATCTTGTAGCTGCCAAATGAAACAAGTAAATACAAATTTATACAAAATGTGTACCTAAAATTTTATAATCTTAGCTACTAATTTTAAACTAGTTATTATAATTCTACAATTTACCTTCTAAAGTATACTTCTCACTTTATCAGCTACACCTTCAGAAGGAAGAATCCAATAAGCCAACCTCTGCTGAGCTGAACTGCTGATAGAGCATGATATTCTGCAGTTAGGTTAAACGTTTGTTTCTAAGTTAGTTCCTATAGTAAATTAATTTAGAATCTACACCTTTCTTTATGTACGTCATTTTGTAATATAATTCGTAATGTAATATAGTAGTGTCTGTACCTGTGCGTTCGGATTGATGTGTTTTTATTTCTGTGATATATTCAATAAAATGTGTAGAATAGTTTGAGAAACTTAATTTATATTGGCACGTAGCACTTAAATATTCAAACCAAATAATTGGTGCAAGTGTTAAACAGAAGGGATATTCTAAATATTACAAAGAAAAAATAAAATATTTTATTTCATCCAAAACAAACAAAGCAAATATTAAACAGAAGAGATGCTCTAAATATTACAAAGAAAAAAAATTATTTCATCAAAAGACGTTTTAACAAAAACAGAAGATACTAGGTATCGATCAATCAAATTGTAAGGACTTGGAGTTTTATATTTTTTTTTATGTGTAGATTTTAGTTAATGTATTATATTGTATGTGTGTTATACTTTATATTATATATGGGTTGGGTTGAGACTATGCTTGTGGGCCTTGAAATATATAAGTTTCAAAACCACCACAAAAGAAGAAAACCAAATATATTTTTAGGATAAAGAAAAATATATGTAAAGATGAGCTCTTTCACGGGTTTCACAAAAAATAACAAATATCTCATGTCTATTATTGTTCTTATAAGTTTAATAAAGGATTATTATTTATTAAAATTGTCCAGCGATTAATTAATATAGTAAAAACTGAATTCATTTACCTGCGGATATTTCAATGTAAAATAATTGTACAACTCGCATTTTTTTTTAGTTCGATTTAAATTATTTAAAAATGAATCCTGATACCGTTAAAAAGAACTCAAATCCATTAAATCAATTTTAAGTGTCTTAAATGCTTAAATGTGTTTTGCAATCCTGTAAATATAATTATTTTTATTTTGAGCTTTATAATATTTGTTTGATTTTAATTTTTACTCACTTGTATTAGTTTTTATCATGATTATAGAGATTAAAAATACAATTCCCCTTATGTTTTTTTCTGGAAAGACAGTGTATTTTATTCTTAACAAAAGGCTCATAACAAAGACCAAACAAAGTCACAATGAACATTGCAAGAATAAATAAACTATAAAATTTAAAAGCAAAAGGTTATTATATACAAGGATTTCAAATATATACAGGCCTATTTTAAAAAATTCATTCCAATAATAAAATTTGACACAATTATGAATAAGTTTAATAATTATGTTATAAAAATTGTATACAATCCATCAATAAAAAAATACTTTTGGTGGTTAAAATAATTAATGTAAACGTAATTTTTTTTGTCGTTATATAATTTATTACTTGATCCCAGAGTAAGAATTTTACATGGTCTATTCCTGATTACTAAAGTATTGAATCCTTTTAAAATATTGATAATAATTTTCGATTATCAATTAAGGATATCTTTATAGCGCACACCAAAGAAATTTCACTTCGAAAACATAATTATTGTCGTTAATCTAGAGAAAAAATAAATTTATTAATTTATACTGAAAATAGTTATTTATATAATCATTAACAGAAATTTAGTTTATTACATAATTATAATAGAAAATTTATCTAATTCAAGTAATTAAAATTTCATTTAAAACTATTACAGAAAATATTTTAGAAAACAAATCTATAAAATTAACCGAATAGAAATTCACCATACAAAAAATAAATACCCTTGTCAGATTGATTTCAAAATTTATTTTCCAAAAAAAAATATTTATATTCAGTATAAATTCTTAAGCCTCTCTATATACAATTTAAAGAATTAAACTGAAATAACGAATAAGATAAAAATTATCCATAAAATAAAATGTGGAAAAAAGAGCTTTTCGAAAACTTATAAAAGTAAAAGTTATTTAATATAGAAAAAGTGGGTCCGAAGAGCCACGTGGAAAGCACGTCATTGCCACGGTGTCACCATTCCCCGCATATTTCCGCACAACCATGAAGCATACGGTGTGACAAGGCACAGGGTAGTATCAGATCCAGTGGCATTTTCGTAATCTCGCTTAGCTGCATAGCACCTCTCTCCGTTGGTTCGTTCATCTTCATGGTATTTACACCGTGCTCTCCTACAATACAAATAAACACATTTTTCTCCCTCACTCCCTCTCTCTCTATTTTTCTCTCTCTTTCTCTCACTGAGCTCGATCTCCTTGGGCTCGTCGAATTCAGTTTCTGATCTCGGAAGATTGATCTCGGTAGAGGCTAGTGTACTCTCCAATCTGCAAAAATGGTGAGCTTCCTCTCTGATCTGCTCCTTCGCAAACGCTTCTGCATTCGTAACAACCTTAGATCTGGACCGAATTCCCTTCGATTTCATGCTTTACCTTTCCAACCTTCGCTCTTTCAATTTCGAATGCTTTTCTACCTGTTACTTGAAATGCGCGCCTCGCAATTCGCTTTTTCTAGCTCTTGCTATTTCAATTTCAATGTGATCTACTGTGGAACCGTGCACTGACGCATGTTTTTTGTTTGTTTGTTTGTTTTCTCTCTCGTTACTTGCATTTGCAGCCTCTCAGACTCGAAATCAAGGTAATTCTGTTTGTATTCTGAATCAATGGATACTTGTTTTTGGTTTCCCGTAGTTTTTTTTTTTTTTTATTTCCTTGCCTACGAGATTAGATTTATTGGAAACTGAGCGCAGTGTGAATGACTAACTTTCTGGCTACTTAATCTAACTTGTTATTGTAATATTTGATCAGCGAAAGCTTGCGCAAAGATCAGAAAGAGTAAAATGTGTGGATCTGCATCCGACAGAACCATGGTAATGCCTCTTATTATACTGTTGTTTTGTTTCTGAATTTAATTTATGATGTGAGGAAACTTTATTATTGGAATTATCTGTAGTTTGCGGCGATTTAGTCACCAATAGTTATGTTTGTCATCCAAGGTTACCTCTGGTGTCATTTAATTAATTACTTGAAGCAACCTTGTCAATGCAGGATTCTGGCGAGTTTATACTCTGGAACTGTCTGTATCTGGAACTACCAATCTCAGGTGTGCAATTCTTTATGTATATTGTCATGAGTTAGTTTTTTTTTTTTTTTTTTTTTTTTCTTAGAAATGTAATGGTTGATATGTATATCTTGGCACTTAGTCAGACACAGGTGTTTGTCGATTGATCTACAAACAAGCTACCTTTTGCATGGTGCCTATATATAATGCGCTACTGATTCAAATAACGGGCCTATTTTATCCATAGTTCCTTCAAATTTCAAATATCTATATTATATGATTGATTGAACATTATAGTGTATGATGTAGTGACTCATTACATGGAGAAAATATTGAACGTATAAATGGTGCCCTTTAAGTGATTTTGTCTTGAAGCATGGCTAGAAAATATTATAGTATTTTGTACTTCAAAATGGGTAGAAACTGGGACTTGTGTGAAATTTACATACTGGTAAGTAATTTGATGAGTAAATTGTGTGTTTCTTTAATCCATATCACAACCTTTTGAAATTTCCAAAGTAAGACCAGTAATTAATCTTATTTAACAGATCCCGGAGTCTGTGTTTGGAAGACATTTAGATTAAACTATGTGCTTCTGAATATTTTGGATGCCTTAACAAGGTTTTCTGTTGGGCTGTGAGACTTTGGCACATTTTCATATTTTAATAAAATTTGAATAACTGTTGATATTATGATCACCATTTGGCATTTGTCTTTGCTTTTAACACTTCACATTATGCAAGCTTGACTTTGTAGTTTCTAGTGTATTGGGTTGGGATTTGTAGTGTTGTTTGTCTATGATGCGTATTGGTCTTGATAGTTTGTTTATAGTTTCATAGCTTACGACACATTCATTGTATCTACATAGATTGTTAATAAGGGAGGGATGTTAGTTTCTAACTCTCCTGTTTTATATTTAAATCCTTCACAAAACTGCTGCTTTAAACGGGTTGTTGAGTTAACATAATTTAATTTATTCTATTTCAGACCATGGCCAAATCTTTTGAGGTTACTGAGTTGCCAGGTACATGAAATCATGAACCTTGTTTAGTCCATTTGTTTGTATATCTACCTCTTGATGCATTTTCTCAAAGACACACTTTTCTTTTCATATTCAATTATTTTCTTACATAGAAAACCACTTGAGCTCTTATACAATATGATTTTGCAGTTAGATCGGCCAAGTTTATTGCACGCAGACAGTGGGTTGTTGCTGGAGCAGATGATATGTTTATTCGTGTATATAATTATAACACGATGGATAAGGTCAAAGTATTTGAAGCACATACTGATTACATTAGGTGTGTGGCAGTTCATCCCACCCTTCCTTATGTGCTTTCATCATCTGATGATATGCTCATAAAGCTCTGGGATTGGGAAAAAGGTTGGGTCTGTACCCAGATATTTGAAGGCCATTCTCATTATGTCATGCAAGTTACATTTAATCCCAAAGACACAAACACCTTTGCCAGTGCATCTCTTGACCGAACCATAAAGGTATATTTATGTTGTTTCCTTTTGTGCTAAATAAATAAATCTATGATCCTATGATATAATGCATCAATGCAACTCTTTTCTTCTTTTTCAGATTTGGAATCTTGGCTCTCCTGACCCTAATTTTACATTGGATGCACATCAGAAGGGAGTGAATTGCGTTGATTATTTTACAGGTGGTGACAAACCGTATCTAATCACTGGTTCTGATGATCATACTGCCAAGGTTATGTTTTAATATTGGTTTTCATTTGTTTGCTTGATTGATTTATCTGTTTATGCAATTATATACATACATATATGCATATAACATACCACGAGGAATAACAGTTGAAACTTACGAAACAGGTATGGGATTATCAGACCAAAAGTTGTGTCCAGACCCTAGAAGGTCACACACACAATGTATCTGCTGTATGCTTCCATCCTGAACTTCCTATAATCATTACTGGTTCTGAAGATGGTACAGTACGCATATGGCACTCCACAACTTATAGGTAAAGTGAAATGCACAGATTACTGAGTTATGAGGTTTAACATTATGCTTATTCCATTTGTCATTTTGTTCTAGTTTTATTTCTTCCATCGTCATCACTTGTGTTGGAAATTGGATTATTTGCTTATGGTTGACTTTTGGCCGTAGAGAATAAGACTTATATGGGTCTACCTTTTTGTTTTTCTTTGCTGTTTGTATTGGTACATAAAAGATTGGAAAGGTTTGTTTTTGTGACTATAATGTCTAGATTTGATTTAAAATTAAGATAGCACATATTGAGATTGACAGGATGTATTTATTTCTTCATTTTTCTATTTAATTTCAGGTGTCTGTTTTTAAGCTGTTGCTGTATTTATTGGAAGTATACTTTCGAAATGTTTTTTTTATGGTATGATGTGCTTTCAGGCTTGAGAACACATTGAACTATGGCCTTGAAAGAGTCTGGGCTATTGGATACTTGAAGGGTTCACGTCGGTGAGTTTTTTGTGGATAAAATTTTTGCAATTTCTTAATATAGTTTGTTATACCCTTGGACAATGTTGAGTGGGAGACTGTGGCAAACTGTGCTTGAATTATGAAGTCTCATTGCGTTTATGCCTTTTTCATAACCAAAATTATCGGGTGCATTCAAACAGAGTTGTAATTGGCTATGATGAAGGAACAATTATGGTCAAACTTGGTCGAGAGGTACCTGTAGCTAGCATGGACAACAGCGGGAAAATTATTTGGGCTAAGCATAATGAAATTCAGACCGTCAATATCAAAAGTGTAGGAGCAGATCTAGAGGTGTGAGCTCTGTTATACCTTTTTTTGGCTGTATAATTTGCGAGCAAGAACTGTCAAGTTCTCTTTATTATTAGTGACATGTGCAAGTACTATGCTTCTTAGATTGCCGACGGAGAAAGGTTACCTTTAGCTGTCAAGGAGTTGGGCACCTGTGATCTCTATCCCCAAGTGAGTTAATATACTTTTTTATATTTTGTTTCATTCTTTTTCCCAGCTTTTATATTTTTAATTATATCGCTCTAATGCAAAATTTGACAAATTCAGAAAGTGGCATATGTACATTATTTAGCAAATTAGACTTTTTGGTACATTTGCATTGACCTCATCATGGGCATTTTCTCATGTTTCATGAATCATGCTCAAGTTTGTATTTTCTTTGTATTCAAAAAGATTGTGTTTACATGTAAGATTAAATTGATAATCTAACCATCCTCGTTTTAGATATTGTTTATATACCATGGTTATAAATTGATGTATGCTTAAATGATATTTTATTATGTATTCGGCAGGCCTTGAAATGCAAAATTTAGGTGTGTCTGGTTGAGCGCTTACATACTTGATTTTATAAAATGGATTTAGTTACAAGTAAGCTTGAACTGAAGTCATATATATATTTAAAAATTAAATTTGAGATAAACTAGGATTTAAATTTCTCAACTCAATACAAAAGCTACATTTTTTTCACTTAGTTTAACATGCTTTTAGAAACAATATTGCGCTTCATAAAAAAACAACAAACATGTCCTTTTGAGTCAAAATCATATCTTGGGATGCTCAAGCGGAAGTTGATAGGTTACTAATGCCATAAAAAGTTGTAATTGCAGGGATCTTGTGTTGTTAAACTTAGGCACCTATATAATATAGCAAGCCAGTTGGTAGTTTGGAATTATTTTTTGTAGTTTCCAATTTATATTCATAGATGTTAGTTTTAATAAAATAGTCCTTATTGCTGGTTCAATCATCAACAATGTTTTATGGGTGGTTCGTTGCTGATTGTTGATTTAATTTTTTGTGCAGAATTTAAAGCACAATCCAAATGGGAGGTTTGTTGTTGTATGTGGAGATGGTGAGTATATTATATACACTGCATTGGCATGGAGAAATAGGTCATTTGGTTCAGCACTGGAATTTGTTTGGTCTTTTGAGGGAGAATATGCTGTCAGAGAGAGTACATCAAAGATAAAAATTTTTAGCAAAAACTTCCAGGTTTGTACTTCTTTAAAAACTTTATAATATTGTGCTTTATGTAATGAAAGTTGTGATGAGAACTGTTAGAATAGTTTATATTATCTTCTAAGCAACTTTGTGAAAGCTGTTTTTTATTGTATCTATCTGTCATCTAGAGTCGGGTGTACTTTATTCTGTTTCTTTTTTTCTCTCTTTGTTCTTTTGTTGCAAGATACACATGTGTTTGTGTTATCTACTTGTTATTGTTTGACGAGGAAAATGTTGTTTGCTGTCTTTTATTGCTGGCTACTGTCTTTCTCTCCTGCAAGCACCAGATCCAGAGCATCTCTTCGAGTGACCCATAACCTGACTGATCATAGAGGCAAATTCCACCTCACACACCTCTTATTTGCTCTGTGGCATGGGTTCCATGTGCTGCCTTCGGGTCCCTAGAGCTACGTTGTGTCACCTCCATTAGTTTCACCAGCCTCTTTTAGTCCCTATGTTAATCCTTTTTCTGTCCTTCCCTTACTAGTTGAAGCATCGACCCTCTTGAACGCCTTGTGGGTTTCCATTTTTACCCTTTCCTTCCAAAATGTCTTTTGGACCTGCCGCAGTCTTTTTCTCAATTACTTCAAAAAAGCTTAATGGAAAAATTTACTATCTTGGTATGCATTTGTTGGCGAAGGTTTCCATGATCACTTGGAAAAGTATAGTAGTGAAATATCATTAGAAAATGTTGAACAATTGAAGAAGCTAGATTTTCAACTTTGTGCTTTGTTGTGACAATTGTGAAACCCTACATTTTGGGAACCCTCATAATTTAAAACGTATGAATCCTTTTAGAAGAAAGAAGACTCAAAGTATTCTTGCGACGTCTATTTTTCATTTTCGTTTATTGAATTGCCTTGATCATCACTCTGAAAAGTTCACTAAAATTTAATCCTCATTGTTATAGTGGTCTCCAAATTGAAATAAATTTTGCTCTAGGGAATACTAAGTTGGAATTCAAACAATGGGTATTTCAGGAAAAGAGGAGTGTCCGACCAACATTTTCAGCTGAAAGAATATTTGGTGGCACTTTACTGGCAATGTGCTCCAACGATTTCATCTGCTTTTACGATTGGGCTGAATGCAGGTTGATCTATCGCATTGATGTCAATGTGAAAGTAAGTACTTTGATAAGGTGATAGATATCTATCTGCTCTTTCTTTCTTATTCATTGTTATATTTAATTTTGCTAATTTTCTTTTGTCAGAACCTCTACTGGGCTGACAGTGGTGATCTAGTAACAATTGCTAGTGATACATCATTCTACATTCTGAAGTACAATGTAAGGATTTTGACGAACTTCATTTTTTTCTTTTACTTTTGACTTGCTATGAAGAATATTTTGCCCCCAACAATTTCTGCTGACTGATATTTGGCAGATCTTCACTGGTAGTGCCCTTTACTCGTTTTGACTTTCATTATTGCAGCGGGATGTTGTTGTGTCACATTTAGATAGTGGAAGACCGGTAGATGAGGAAGGTGTTGAAGATGCTTTTGAACTCTTACATGAAATGAATGAGCGTGTTAGGACAGGCATATGGGTTGGGGATTGCTTTATCTACAATAATTCCTCTTGGAGACTTAACTACTGCGTTGGTGGTGAGGTATTAACTCTTTTTCCATCTAGAGTTCCAGTTAAAAAAAAAAAGTGCTTGCATTCCTTTTGAATTGAATTACAAGCATAATCTGAACCTTTTGATGCATAATGTTATGTATTTAGGTTACTACAATGTTTCATTTGGACCGCCCTATGTATTTGTTGGGATATCTTGCAAACCAAAGTCGTGTTTATTTGATTGACAAAGAGTTTAAGTAAGTGAAACTTCTGTTTTGCTTATTCAAAGTCTTAAATTGAAATAATCTGACTATTTTTCTGTTTATCAATTGTCTTCTCAGTGTTATGGGGTACACGCTACTTTTAAGCTTGATTGAGTACAAGACACTTGTGATGCGTGGTGATTTGGAAAGGGCCAATGAAATTCTACCATCAATCCCTAAAGAGCATCATAACAGGTAGAAGTTACTTTGTCTAACATTACTAGAGATTGATTAATTTCCTTTCAATGTTTAGAAATTATAAATACTTTTGGTAACAGTTATGCTTTATAAAGTTATGTATATAATGTATTACATATTACATTCCCTCTATACTTTTTCTTTAGTCCAAGAAAAGTGTGGTATGATCCCATTGAGTTTCAACCTGCTGCAAAATATAAGTGCATCTTTTTAGCTGATTTGGGAGTCTTTTGACACTTAATAGTTTTGTATGAATAATTATTTGCATTTAATTGGGACTCTGTACCATCTTCTTACTTCTCCCCTTCTATCTTTGCTTGTTGTGTCGAACTTTTATTATATTTAACTATCAGTGCATAATATTTACAAATAAGTGTTACATGTTCTATGATTTATAATTTTGTTCTTTTGTTCAAACTTCAGAGTTTCTTCATGTTTGAAATTTGGTAATTAGTGCTAATATATTACTTTCGTAATTGAAATACTTGATATTACATAGTGTGGCTCACTTCCTGGAATCACGAGGGATGATAGAAGATGCTCTTGAAGTAGCTACTGACCCTGACTACAGATTTGATCTAGCAATACATCTTGGAAAACTAGATGTTGCAAAGGTATGTTCACGTAATAAGTGTACCAGGAGATATCGCTAAATTCATTGAAATCAACTTAAGTATCTAATTTTCTTAATTTCTGTTCTTGAGTTTGATTTGGCTATTGATCCTCTTTTGTTGCAGAGTATTGCAATAGAATTGAAGAGTGAGATTAAATGGAAGCAGTTGGGAGAATTAGCTATGTCTACTGGAAAGGTGCGTTCTGTGATTTGAATCTTCGAGTGTATTGATTTTTCTGATACTTAAAGCTTGATTGCACTCCTAAATATCCATAACCAAATGTATTGAAGATTGCCATGATCATGTGCTGCTGAATTTGACCATGTGCACATGATGTATATAGACCTTATCGAAACTTCTTGTGATGCAAGAGACTATAGATTTTAGTTGCGGCCAAATTAAGATTTGCTTAATTATAAGTTGGAAGTTATTGTCATGTGCTTTGTGACGTTGATGCTGATTAAGATATTAAATGTTTTATCCTTTTTCTTATCAGAATAAGTAATAATTCTAGAAATTGGGGGAATATACATATTGCTTCTTGTTGCAAATCTTGTTCCATTGTGGCTCAGTGCTCACTGTAACGTCCATTATTGCAGTTAGAAATGGCTGAGGAATGTTTGCAGCATGCAATGGATTTGAGTGGTTTGTTACTCCTATATTCTTCTTTAGGAGATGCTGAAGGAATATCGAAACTTGCATTCCTTGCTAAGGAACAAGGGAAGAACAATGTTGCATTCCTATGCTTATTTATGTTGGGTAAATTAGAAGACTGCCTTCAACTATTGGTAGAAAGGTAATCTTCTAAACTTATGCTCTTTTCCTTTCTAACAATTAGTTACATATATAGCTGAGATATGCCTTTTTCAGCAATCGAATTCCAGAGGCAGCTTTAATGGCCCGATCTTATCTTCCGAGTAAGGCATCAGAGATAGTGGCAATTTGGAGAAAAGATCTCAATAAGGTAACTTTTTATTCAGGTAGATGATGTTTACTTAGGTTGGAATCTGAATCTGAATCTGAATCCTCTACAGTCCTAAAAAAGAACTGCACCGTCTGCTGTGGAAAATATAAGAATAAACACATATTCAATTGTATTTGGTTTCAATATTCAGAAGGAATGGCCATTTTATTCAGTTGCCTTGTTTGGCTAGTCCTCACGTTGATAAGTTGCTTGTGGATTAAAGAGAGTACATATATTTTGTTACAGGTTAATCCAAAAGCTGCTGAATCATTGGCTGATCCTGAAGAATATCCAAATTTGTTTGAAGACTGGCAAGTTGCACTTGCTGTTGAATCTAAAGCTGCAGAAACAAGGTCAGGCCTGAGAATGCATAATTTCTTGCATCTTATCTTGAAGCATCAGTAGATTAGCATTTTTGTAAAAAAAATCTTCAACTCCATGAAATGTTTACTTTTTCTTTAACTTTTCCTTTCTATGTTAGGAATGTGTACCCTCCTGCAGACCAGTACGTCAACCATGCTGACAAATCACACATTACCCTTGTTGAAGCTTTCAGAAACATGCAGATTGAGGAAGAAGAGGAGCATCTGGAGAATGGAGTATGTTATTTTGTTTTATGCTACATAAATAATAACCTCAATTCATTATTAGTTGTGGTGTTCGACTGTTAGTTTATTTTTTTGTCCTTTCATAGTTGACTGAACAAAATGGAGAAGAGCACTACGCAGAGGAACAAAATGGAGAAGAGCACTATGAAGAGGAACAAAATGGAGAGGAAGGAAGCCAAGAGGAGGCAGTTGTAGTGGATGCAGATTCTACAGATGGTGCAGTACTCGTTAATGGTAACGAGGCTGAAGAAGACTGGGGTACGAATAATGAAGGAGCCCCGTCAGCCTAAAAGCAATTGGTTGGGGTGGTGTGAAAATCGAAATTTTGTCTCCGGTGATTAATTGTTTCTGATGTGCCATTTCTAACTACAGTTTGACGACTAGCTGTTTTTACTATAACTACTACCACCTGAGTACTAACATTCTTAATTGCTCTCAATTTTTGGAGTATTGGATACTACACTGCGATTAGGCTGTGTACTTGAGAATCGGGAAGGAAATAGTAAAATAACATCCATTGTCAATAGTGAATCATTGACTAAATATTATAACTGTTGCTTACTAGGAATGAGGGCGCTGTAAATATAAACGTTAGAGACCTGACTTTATGAATTCATTCTTGACCAACCATTTATTTGTTATATTTACTTACGAAACTTTATTGTTAGATGTGCACCATTACAATATTACTGAACTCAATGTGAAAGACACCTCAATGAAGTTGTTTCTTTTAGAAAAAAAAAAAGTAAATTCTTCTCATCCTCACTTAAATCTTCATTTTTGTTGGCAGTGCTTGCCCCACATCACTAGGTCTCGTCAAGACTCTCTGTTCCAGCTTTTGGATATTTATGAGGTTAGGATCAAATTTCCATACTACGTTGGCTATGACATCTGCATTTGCAAAAATTGTCAAAATCAGTAGGCTTAGTCAGTTTACTGATAAAAATGTTTGTTTTAGCATATTCAGCAGTGTATTATTGAATAATAGTTTTTGTTTATTATCATGATCTTGTTACCACCCAACAGACTGTTTCTGGATTGATAAACTATTTCTTCGTTCTATTTGGTTGCTTGCATTATGAGTAGAGTTGCTAAAGGAAGACCTGCTCTTTTTGTGTGCATCTGCCAGCATTGCATTTTTTTTTTATGATTGTGCGTTGCATAAACTTCATGTTTTTCTAGTTTATTACTGTCATTTTCATGTTGTTTAATTTAAAATGCAGGTCTCCTCAAGGTGACAAAAAGAGGTTTTGTGGACTGGTAGTTTGTTTCCTGGTGTTGTGGTTTTGTAGTGCCCTGAATTTTGTCATTTTGCACGTGATATAAACAATATTCCATAGGGTCAGTTAGAATTTTCTAGATATATAGCACATTCTTTTGAGGCTTTTACCTCAATATACTCTTGTCATTGTGAATGTAGAAAGAACGGAACTAGAGATGAGTGACTGCTTAAATTTTAGATAGTTTTTTTTTTTTTTTTCTTTAAGATTTCATGACCATTATTAAACATTTTATATTTTCTGTATTGTAAACATGCATGGTTAATAGAGAAAATAATAATTCCCCGGTACTTCAACTTGCTATTACCAACCAGTATTTCTTGAGTCTCTGCATTATTCCTGAATCTTGTACCTCTGAAGTGAGATAAAGGTTTATCATGAACCAAGATTGACAGCTGATTGGTCATCCTCTCAGTAAATGAAAGTGGGATAAAGTTTGCTTTATCATGAAGTACCGAGATTGATAGTTTTTAGTTCATTGCACTATATGCAGCATACTCAAGTGTCAAATACCTGTCATTCCTAAAAATATTTTGTTTTTCAAAATTTAAGCGGGAGGAATTTTTACTTCTGAAGTTGGGAAAATAAAAATAAGTTAAACACTATTTAATTCAATAAAATGTGGTCCAAAGGTTTATAATTTGTTTTTAATGCAATTATTTATACTATTTACATTCTTTTTCTGTCTTATGTATAGGAAATACTAAATTTGTTTTCTTCCTAATTATAAAAAAAAAAGAGAGAGAGAGAATGGGCTTATAAATAAGGAATTTCATTTTATGAATAAAAAAGTTATAGGATAAAGTTTGAAATCATGAATCCAAAAGTTGTATTGCACCAAATTTGAAATCACAAGCTAAAGTTGGTAATTTGAAATCATAAAATTATAGTTGGATGAACTGTCCACAAGAATATATTCAGTGAGTGGTTGAACTTTTGAAGCATTTTATACTTTAGATTGTGATTAGAGTGATGCACACTACAAATGTTGAAATCATGAGTGATTTACTATATATGTTTAGTGGTTTTAAATCACTGTTAATTATTAACTGATAGTAACTTTGGTATGTGTCTAGAACTATCCATTCATAAAACATTATGTACTAAATAAGTCTAAAATATAACATGTTAAGTTTCAACTTATTTTTTCATCATCCAAGGTTAATATAAATTTACTCTGAGGAGAAAAAAATATATATTTTCATAACTAAACTATGAATTTAGGATATGAAGTACGGAGAGTTTTTTCATGTGATTATTTACGGATATATTTCAATGAACTCCTTTCTAAGCATTTAGTTGGGGAAAATGTTAAATTATTTTATAAATAAATTTTAAAAAATTAAAAAATTATTGAATTCGTAAGAAAATAATTTATGTATATGTTAATTTTAATTTATGAATATTTTTTACGTGCTTACGAAAAAATTATTCAAATATATTCTAATTATAAAAAAAAGTCCAGTTGGATTCATCATCTGCAACAGGATTTTTTTTTTATTATTTTCAATCTGCAAGTTCATAATTTGAATGTACAATTTTTATTTTTTTTTCATTTTTACATCATTCTTTTAAATTATATATATATATATATATATATATATATATATATATATATATTGTGTGTTAATTATGAAGAATGATGAATTTTTAAAAAAATTACATATAATTATAAAGTAAAAAATTAGTATATAGAAAAATCTAAGTAAAAAAGGTAAAGTAGTCAAACCTATAAATCATTTTTATTAAAGAAGTTCGTCAAAAATATTATAAAAGGAAAAAATAAGAATAATGTGATTCATATATGGACCAAAATTTATTTAAATCATTAAATATTAAAAAAGTTCAAACACATTTAATGATTTGTAGTGAAACAAATATAATAATTACACTAATGGAATTTTATAAAAATAAGCATTAAAAAATTCAAACCAACAAAACTTATTTGAAGAAATAAATAAATCACATTAAAGTGTCATTTATATTCCTATTTGATAAAGAAAAGTAAATTTGTTTACCAACTTTTGATAATATGTCCATATTTTGCATAACAATAAAAAATGGTTAGAATAATTAAAAATTCAGTTATTATAGTGATGAAAATAAAATTAAAACATTAATAACAGAGTAATTAAAAAGATATGTAAGTAAAAAATAATTTAAAAGGGAATTAATTTTTGAACATATATACACACCAATTAATAATACTTAATAACATTTTTTATTTTTTTATACATTTTTATGATTGTCCTTAATTTTGCTTTTATCGTTTCTTCTTATTATGATAATTATTTAATTTTTTAAATGATTTTTTATTATCATAAAAAATTGAACCTATAAAATTGAAATGAATAGAGAAAGGAATAAAGAAAATTATATGAAAATATATAAAATTAATTTACAATGTTATACATTTTATTAAATATTACAGTTGAATTAAAAATTTATTAATATTAATATATACATATTTTTGTTCAAGTTTACAAATTTTGTATGAATCATGAATGTTAAAGTAATAAAAAGCCACCTGTCTATATTCTATATTTTTTTTTTCTCCTTAAAGGGAGAGTGCTGCCAGCTGTGACTACATTGGTGCCACTATCACCTTCCCTCTTTCCCTCTCTCTGCTGCTCTTCATCGTTCTAGGGTTTGCACTCTCAACTCTTCATCTTTCTCTTATCTTTTTCTTACACCTTCTCTTATGTTTCATTATTTTCCTCTTATCTCTGTAAATTTTTGAAATTTAAAGGATTGGTGCTGGATCGTAGAAATATATATATCGTTCGGTGTTTGCCTGTAAGTAGTCTATGCCGTACTTTTTGCCTTTGATTTCATTACTTTGATGTTTGATTTGTAGCTCTTCCAATTTTTGTACTATTTCTACTAGGTTATTATATTTTTATATTTTGGTACTTCCAAATAATTCATATTACTTTCGCTATTTAGGTTTTTAGGAAAGTTCTGGTTCCCAGATTCCTCTTATTGATTTTGGGATTCCATTCTTTTTTTTTTTATTATTGGGAAGGTTATATAGTCACCCCTTGTTGATCCTCCTGAAATCTTCTCTTTTTTCTATTTATCTGTTTGTTTGTTTACTTGGTCTCTTTCTACCAAATAGGAGACAATGAAGGGATATGGGTATCACAACATAAAATATCCAGAGCTGCACAAATTCTGAAATTATGGCATTTGACCCACACGTCCTGTTTGAATAAATTCTCTAGCAGCACTTGTCAGAGAAGAAAATTTGTGTGTAAAATAATGTAAAAGCTGATCCTAGGTCATGCATACATGACTAACTTCTAGAACTGTGTTTATAAAGAGTTTATTAAAGCAGACCTGTAAAGTCTTCATACAGAATACAAATTTGTTGAAACCAAACAACACAACATTAGTTGCAATTATACCATGTGTCACTGGGGTAATTGTTTTGTGAGACTGGTTCCTGTGTAATTTTACCCTTCAGGTGCTTCCTCAATCTGATTTTTCTCTCCTTTCTAATTTACCCTGTATTGTGCTCTATGCTATCAAATTCTTGTGAGTAAATGTAATTGACATAAATAATTGGATCTCCTATCGTTTTCTCAGGAAAAATATAATAGGGTTACCTTGTTTGATTCTTGTAGATGAAATTTCTAATCTGCACGTGTTTTTGTTAGTTTGGTATTTTCTTGGTTTATGGTATGTTGGCTATAATGTTTAAGTTACGAGTTTTTTTGTTTTTAATGTAACTTTGTAATGTTTGATTTGTCATTATTCATATAGATTGTTTTGTTAGTTTGAATTTTTGCACACTGTTTGAGAATAAGGAATGAAAATTGTAATTTCATGATTGCAGCTGCTGTTGTCCTCCAACTTAGTAGAGAAGTAGTTTTATTTCTACAATGGGAGATGCTGATAATGCTCTTCCACCTTCAAAGAAAAGAGCTGCTGGAAGGGAACTCACTCGAGATACTCCTGTTGATGACGAGGAAGATTCTCCTGAGCTTGAGACTGGCACTTTCAAGAGAGCCAGTGATGATGTTCTGGCAACCAGAAGGATAGTCAAGGTTCGTCGCCAACAAACTAATTCTGCCCCTTCTGCAAACCCTTTTGCTGGAATACGCCTGGTTGCTCCCACTGAATCCGGTGCTAATCTTGCTGAGTCTAATGAAGTACAATCAGCTGGTGAGAACACTGGTGCGGATGATTCAAAGAAGAGTGATGGTATAGCTAAGGATTCTGAGAAAGTTGAAGATGGGGAAACTAAGCGGTCAGAGAGCAAAACTAATGATGATAAACCTATTGAAGATAAGGATGCTGCTGAAGAAAGCAAAGCAGACAAGGAGCATACAGTAGAAAAGGAAATTACTGATGACAAATCTCAGGTAGATAAAGAACAAAGTAAGGATGTCACAGGAAGTGGAAATGAGGATAAGAAGGATGCTGCACATGAGAGCGGCGGCAAGTTAGATAAAGAAAAAATAGGGGAGGGCAAGGATTCTGAAAATGATGATAAGAATGAGAACACTGACAATGAGGATAAGAAAGACAACAAATCTGAAAATGAAGAGGCAAATGCTGAAGGTGGCCATTTGAAGTCCTTTCAACTGCACTCAAGTAGCCAAAATGCCTTTACAGGTCTTGCTGGAACTGGATTTTCTACTTCCTCATTTTCCTTTGGTTCCTTTTCAAATGAAGGGTCCAGTTCTATTTTTGGACTGAAAAGTGATAAGCCATTTGGTCTTGGTTTATCCAACAATGGAAGCTCTGTTTTAGGGGCATCTGCTGTTTCTAAGAATGAGGGGACTGGTTTAGCATTGCAGGAGGTTCCTGTTGAAACCGGGGAAGAAAATGAGAAAGTGGTTTTTAATGCAGACTCGGTGTTGTTTGAATTTGTTGATGGCAGTTGGAAGGAACGAGGAAAGGGAGAACTGAAGGTTAATGTTGCCAGTGAGACAAAAAAAGCCAGACTTCTTATGAGGTCTAGGGGAAATTTTAGATTGATTTTGAATGCACGTCTTTACTCTGATATGAAGCTGACAAATATGGACAAGAAGGGTGTTACTTTTGCCTGCATCAATAGTGCCAGCGAAGGTAAAGGTGGTCTTTCAACATTTGCCTTGAAGTTCAAGGACGGGTCCATAGTGGAGGAGTTTAAAGCAGCTGTCATGGCACACAAGGGTGAGACATCAACACTTCTCAAGACCCCAGAAAATTCTCCCAAGGCTTCTGATGATTGAGAAACATCTCCTTACTCATGTCCCCACAGTGTCCGTCTCCTTAGATGTTCCTTCACAAAGATAGTTTACTATCCTGAGTTCGTTTGCCCTTGTGTGGCATACTTTAATTAGTGTACTTGAATTTGAGTCAATCTCCAAGTGATAAGGAACTTGATTTTGGATTTAGACTACACAGTTTTAGCTCTTGAACCTTGAAACTTTCTATAGTGCTGTTATTTCTTGAGCCTGGAGTTTTGACAAATTTGAAAGTGACATTGTACTTTGCTATTGTGATGTTGCCGCGGCGAATCACTTTTTATAACTACTTTGTAGCGGTAATCGGGACCGCCAAACAGAGCATTTCTTTTGTCTTTCCTTTCATATGAATCATATAAATATGAATGAGTCTGCCGGCTAAGTTAAATAAAGTGGCATATGGCTTGTTTCGGTGTGCAGGATCTTTATTAGGAATTGCATATGATTATTGTTCTTTAAAAGTATTATAATCCCTTTGAATGAGAATTGGTTAGTAGGAAAGGAAAGTAACCAAATAGTACGTCATTGTGTCCATTTATGAAAACAAAATCTCACTGGACCCTCTCATTTTGTGAACCAGATCTCGTCTTTCCTCATAATTAAGGTCATTTGTTGAGTTCTTTATGATTTTTTTCTTCACGCAAAGGTGGAAGTTGCTACGGTAAAGATGTTTCTGGTTCTCCATGAGGTTTGTCACAAAAAACGTTCTCGATTAGATGAATTAGAGACATTGAAGAAGAATGGAAATCCAACAATACATGAGTTTGTAGAAGAGCATGCTTATTTTTCTGGTTCTCCATGAGGTTTGTCACAAAAAACGTTCTCGATGAATTAGAGACATTGAAGAAGAATGGAAATCCAACAATACATGAGTTTGTAGAAGAGCATGCTTATTTTGCAGCGTAAAATAACCAAAGTTCAATCTATGTAAAATAGACTACAACAAAAGTAATCGTTTTAGCTTATGAGCACACATGTGTGACACATAGCTAATGTTGGATATAGTCGATTAGAAGTAAAGAACTACCTCAAAAAAAGGCAAAAAATTATGGTATACACAAAAAAACTGGTTCTAATGCATTTTTTTTTTTACAACAATTATTGGAGAATCCTTCATTGTTTTACACATACTAGAGGGATATCGATGAACAAATGAAAAAATGTATTTTGGGCAGGTGCACAAAATTATGTTACAAAAAATTATCCCCCTTTATATTCTGTGTTGTGACTGGTTAACAAAAAACATGTTATCCATGAGTCAAAGAATAGGCATTTTAAAAATTTAATTCAGTCATAAAATATTCGTTTTACTTAAGAAGCAATTTTTTATTTTTTAAGAATTTTTATATTTTTACAAGAAACAAATCCTTTCTTTTCTTAAATCAGTGATTTTTAAAATTCTTATATCAGAATTACCTATTTTAAGTTTAAATAAATTCAATTTATTTTAATTAATTTTATATTTGTGGGCGAAATATGAATTTAATTTTATATTTTTTTCATGTATTAATATTTTAAAAATTAAATATATTAATGTGAATATAAAAATTTGTGAAATACACCTGAATAAGAAAAAAAAATGTTACAAATATGTAAGAAAATGAAAAAGGAAAACATTCATAAAATAGAATTTATCACAAATAAATATCTTTTCATGTGTGGAACATGTTTTAGGTTTACATTAAATAATAATTAAATAATTTAAATGATAGCATAAACAGGATCCATCTCTCACGTGTCATATGAGTCAGTCAGTAGGCAAGCCAATCACTTACTCCAAATCTCGAACCGATAATGAAATTACTGAGATACCCCCAATGATAAGATAATTCCACCTCAACCCTTCCGCTTTTAAGAGCCTTCTTTCTTCGTCTCTCCGTTTCAATTGCCAACAACACAAAATCAAATGTCCCAAAATTATCTAATCTAGGGTTTCCTTTCGCAAGGCGGAACCCTTTTCTCCCACTCCCAACCCAATAATCTAGGGTTTCATCTATCTATCTAAGCCTTCTTTCTTCTCCTCTCGCTCGCTCCAATAATATCGCCTTTCCAATTGGCTGCGCTCATTCGCTTTTGGTTTCTTTCGCGTGTTTTGGTGGTTGCGATTGATTCAGATTTTTGGGTTTTTAGGTTTTTGAGGGGTTTTAGGAATGGCTACGGCGGGTGAAGAAGGGCTTGAGTATGAGAGTGATCCCGAAGAGGCCACGAGATCGCTCGCAATGCGGAGAAGGCGCGAGGCCAGTGATGATGAGGAAGGCGACGCGGACGCGGACGAGAGGGACGTCGCTGCCGATCGCCGGATGAACCATTCCGATGATTCCGACGGCGAGGGTGGCGTGGCGGATTATGACGACGAAGAAGAATTGGAAGAAGAGGAGGAGGAGGAAGAAGAGTTGTTGGAAGAAGAAGAGGATGAGGGTAGGGTTGGAGGGGAAGGAGGTGTGAATGGTACAGTGGTTAAGGACTCTGATGCTGATGTTAAAGGCCCTTTGGAGGAATCGGGGAATGGAGATGATGAAGAGAAGAAGGAGAATGAACCGTTTGCGGTGCCCACTGCTGGAGCATTTTATATGCACGATGATCGCTTCAGGGATAATGCCGGTGCCCGCCACAGGTGTCTAAATCGTTACTGAAACTTATGCTTAATTTTGTGTGCAGTGTTACGTGGTTGATTTTAAGGTTTTGTTTTGATTTTACGTTTGTGTTTTTTGTCTTGTTAGGCGCATGCGTGGTGGAAGGAGACTCTGGGAGTCCAAGGATGACAGGAAGTGGGGACATGATAAGTTTGAGGAAATTAGTCTGCAAGATAGGCACTACAAAGAGGTGATGATTGATTTTTGTAATTTACTTAAATTACTTGAACTTTTTATTTTGCTTCTTGAAGTGAAAGAGACCTTGTTATGTTATCTGTGTAAAATTTAGGGAAGGAGACCTTCAAAGGGTAGTTATCGAGGTCGTGGAGGTAAAACACGAGGTGTTGATCGCAGTGGAGGGTATGTTCGAGGTAACAGAAAAGGGTATGATAACAGAGGCAATCAAACACAGGCACCGAGGAGTGTTGTGCGAGGGAGAGGACCCCGTAGGTACGAGCCTACTAATAAGAGCAATGATTCAGCATCCCAAGTGCAAAATAAAGAGTGAGTACAGACTTCATATTTAATAAGATAAGTGGGATTTGTGCTACCTATGCATGTTATACATATTACAGATTTCTGATGATAATCTTGTTATGTCATTTTTTAAGATATGGGAAGCAACCAGAGAAAGTTTCACATGGTGGTTCAGGGAAAACTTTCACTCCTGTCTCTAATTCAGAGCCCGATCCTGTACCTTCTAAGAAACAAGTCTTTGCATCAAATTTGAATTATGCATCTCCCCCTTTTTACCCTTCAAATTCTTCCAACAAAGATACAGGTGTGACATCAAAAGGGGATATCCAAACTGCTGCTGCAAGCAGGAACATTCGGCCTGGTGTTGTCGATGAGGGTTTCTTGGTTCAACAAAACAATGCACTTCTTCGGGGAAAGAATGTAGTCGATCATGTCAGCATGGAGAAGTTGTATATTGATGGGCCTGGCGCTCCATCTGTTGGGAAAGGTTTTAACAATTTGCACATGCCGCCACCTGGATCTTCTGGAGTTAATGCATCTCAGTCTACTCATCCAAGAGGTACTGGGAGGGGTGGAGCAGTACCAGTGCAGATGAATTATCAGCCTGCTGCCTCTCATAATCAAGCTAGTAAAATTGATCCAACTCAACTCCAGGCTATTCAGAGAACTGCTCCAGGGCGAACTTCACCTTCTGTGCAAGCCCCTGCTCCACAGTTGGGTCATCGACCTGGTAGTGGGTCTCAAACTTCATCTCCCCCAATCACATCCGCTGCAATTAGTTCGTTGGATTCTGGAGAAATTGACGCAGCTTCAGAATCAGGTAAATTGAAGGGTGCATTGGTTGGGAAAGGAAGGGAAGCTTCCCAGGGTAGCGGAAGGGGCTCTTTTGTTTTTGGTGGAACTATGGGCACTGCTGGAAACGTCAATGGTAGTCATGGAGATCAGAACTTCCCAACCTTTTTGCCAGGTCAGTTTTAATCCGCTATCTTATTTGTAAATATCACAGTGCCTTTATAGTGGAAAATTTTAATCCAATATAATTATTGTTAATTTGCATTTCGGTCATTGTTATACAATGTTGCCGAACGTGTGAAGTAAAATTAGTAGCATCAATAGTCAGTGGAAAGTCAAGTAACTGTATACTCTGTTAGAAATGGGTTTTCTTGTGGTGCGGGTGTCCTGATTATCAACATCCTCTGGTATTGTTTTGTGTTTATACTTGTGAATCCTTCAAAAAGATGTATAAACCTTTTTTTTTTATTGCATTCTTTGATCAATTTTTCTGATTTTCACTGGGCACTGGTGGGACACAGTTATGCAATTTGGTGGGCAGCATCCTGGTGGCATAGGAGTTCCTGCTGTTGGCATGGCATTCCCTGGATATGTTGCTCAGCCTCAACTTGGTTTGGGAAACTCTGAAATGACATGGTAAGGATATTAATGATCGAATTTTATCATGTGTTAAAATGGTTGAAATCTGCTTCCTTAGTACATGCATCTGAGTATGGTGCACATTGCAATTTTCGTGAAGAAATACATTAACTACTCTAATCAACTAATGTTTGGAATATTCATACACACAAGCGTCTCATTCTTTCTGAAAAAAAAAAAAAAAAAAACTTATGTTTTATTTTCCTTTT